>Ga0325402_1000375_pt1 | contig 29819 bp, 19 predicted proteins | sample PopdelMetagenome_22_FD_207212 | JGI IMG/M metagenome (GOLD analysis project Ga0325402, IMG submission 207212) | Populus deltoides microbial communities from Bellville, Georgia, United States - Xylem-PdKOR-R3 | ecosystem: Host-associated > Plants > Phyllosphere > Stem > Wood/Secondary xylem... | reverse complement strand
ATATAATAAAAAATAAAAAGGATCATCTTAGGATTCTTTGATGCAACCATATTATTCGATAGTTTCACCCACATTTAAGTAGTGTTTAGCCTATGTTTTATATATAAAATGCCTTGATATTCTTTGTGTTATGTTTTGAAAGTACTTTTGGATGAAAGATACAAAAAGGAGTAAATTGGAGGTAATTTGCAGATTTGATCTTTAGTCGATGTTTTGTGTAGACAGTGAGCTCTAGAGGTTGAAATGAAGTGATTTTAGTGGCATTATAAAGCTAACATCCATACCTTTCTGAAAATATAAGGCATGCAAAATAAAAAAAAAGGAAGAGCATGGAAATCATAGCCTTCAAAGTCAAATCTCGCAATCTGCCAGTGTTCACCTTCGACCATTTCGACTTAAATCTTGAGCTACAAAAGTCCATTTGATGCAAAATCAATTTTTTTGGATTCCTGACTCAAAGACTTATCAACGTACCAAAATTAAGCTACAAATGATCTCATATGAGGAAGATATGATTTTTCTAAGATGACAAATGAATTCTGCCAGCAAACAGGTTTTGTAAAGAAACGAGTCCAAATTACATCGCGAAGTATCCAAACCGACATCCAAGTTTTTATTTCAGCAATTTAGCTCTCTAATTCAAAGTTTGAAGATTTCATGCAAGAGAATTTCTCATTTTTTAGGAAAATTGTTATTAAAGTACTTAAAAGAGGACTATTTTGTAAAATAGAAATTAGGGTTTCCTAGGGTATAAAAATAAAGAGAGAAGGAAAAGAGGAGAAGAGAGGGGGATGGCCAAAAGAGAGAAACACAAACCCTTTCTCCCACAAACCTGAATTCATGCATTCTTCTTTCTTTTTGGTTAGTTGTTCAATTGACAAGCAATGCTAAACTCTTTTTCTTGGACACAGAAACCTTCAGATTTCAAGAACTGTGAGATCTATTTTACCTTTTACTTTCAGTTTATATGATGAATGAATATGTTTGTTCTCCTATGCTTATTTCCTATTATTGTTTATTTTAATTGCTAAAGTGGACTCTAAGTTATTATTGTGAACAAGCAAGGCTAAACCGGAGTTGTGGTATATAAACTTGTGAAGCAACTGAGATTAATAGTTGTGGCAGATCTAGATTAGTAATCTTAGGGAGAACATTCGATTGATCAAATCAAACATGGATTGCGGACAATTATATTGTCTAGAATAATCAACTCATCTAGTTTTTAAGGCTACCATTGAATTAAATTACTAGTGTGGATATTATGATTGTTTAATGGTTAGGATTAGTTATACAGCGGATATGTTAACTATCAACATAAGAAAATATAGATATTCATAGTACAAATTGACGTCTCGTTTCTATAATTAGTTCTGATTTCTATAGGTGGATTTTTGCTTGTGATCAAGATTTTTTTTTTGATAAATTTCAGTTTTATTTAATTTTTGCTTGATTTTTTGATTCTATCATAGTATAGATAATCACAAACCAAACCCCCTAATTGCATAACGTAGAATATAAAAATATGACTTAAGCCTTTCTCGTGGGATCAACCCCTTGCTTGCTATATACTATCTTGTGTGTTGTGTCTTAAGCTAGGGTAATTAATTTGTGCGATCGCGACATTGCAACATTCTTCTAGGTAATCTTAGGATATGTCCAAACATATATGAAAATGGATCATCTTAGGAACTATATAATTGAAATAAATAGGATTCCGCCTTGATTTTATAGTTAAGTTTGACTTACTTGGCTATTAAATTCGGTTGATGATGCTTTAATGGTGACTCAGTTTGAGCTTTCTAATGATAAGGTTTGAAATTTTTTAATCACAGGGCTTGCACAATAAAAATAGTTTAGAATCCTCAAAGCTATCATTAGTAATCGTGACACTCATTTTTGTAATTGTTCAATGGGAGCATTACTATGCAAATACCATATGACTCATCGAACTTCCATAACCTACCATCCTCAAAGAAATTGCCAAGCTAAAATTTTAAATCGAGAAATTAAGTTCATTTTAAAGAAGACAGTGCAACCTAACCGACGAGATTAGAGAATGCGACTTGGTGATGAACTCTGGGCTTACCAGACTACTTACAAATCACCTACAGGAATGTCACCTTATAAGATGATTTACAGGAAAACACGTCATCTACTAGTGGAGCTTAAATACAAAGCTTTTTGGACCATTAAACAATGCAACTTGGATTATGATGTTGCTGGGACTGCAAGGAAGCTGTAATTACAAGAGTTGGAAGAGATACAGAAGGATGCCTTTGAGAATGCAAGGATTACAAAGAAAAGACCAAGAGTCTTTATGACTGAATGATTACAAGAAAGAAGTTTCATGTTTGAGACAAAGTCCTTCTTTATCATTCACATTTAAAACTTTTTCCTGAAAAATTACACTCTCATTGGATTAAACTCTTTGTTGTTTCTAATATTTTTTCTTATAGTGCAGTTGAAATTACAAGTTTAGAAATAAATAAAGTGCTCAAGGTCAATGGGTATCAATTGAAAACTTTCTATAAAGGTTGGACGGTAAAACTCTCCGCTTTCGTGGAGTTAGCTAAACCAATCTATGAGGCATGAACATGCGACATGTTGAGTCAAACATAAAATAAAAGCACTTATTAGGAGGCAACCCAACAAAAAAAATCAAATTTGCTTTATTTTTCCCTTATCTTTTATTTTTCACATTTTACTTTATTTTTGTCATTCTCTTATATTCCTTTTCTTTTATTTCAACATTGAGGACAATGTTGTATTTAAAGTATGGGTATATTGGAATAATTTTGGTTTTCTTTGTTTTTTTATGTAGAAAAAAAAGTCTAAGTTTTATCTTTCGAACTCTCATTGGTTAATGAGTATTATGTATGAGAATTAGTTTAGATAGATGAAAATATAAATTGAATGAATGAGTATGCATGCAAGTTTTAAAGTTTAATTAGTTTAGGGATTGACTTTGAAAATATATCATGTTGACTTTATAGTGTTGTACCAATGGAAGCTTTTGAGCCTTCAACATTATATTCTTTAATTGTGCATTCTTTCAATGATATGTATCTCTAAAACTTGCTTCATATCTTGTTGAGATTACATTCACATTACATGTGTACATGAAAATGATACAAACATTACAAATTTTAACCACTTGAGCCAAAAAAGTCAACCTAAAACATATTATCTTTAGTGAGCTCTTTTGAACTTGTTTATCTTTTCTTTGATTTACCCATGTTATAAGCCTTACCTTTTTATATGTTTTTCTTCTCTCCTGGCCAAAGATTAATAGAGCATATACTTGTTGATATCTCATGTGATTATGGTTGTAAATTATATGAAAAGAAAAAAATAAGTGATACTTGATTAAAAGAATGAGCAAAGTTGCTAAAGGTAGACCATTAAAAAAAAAGGTGTTCCATTGTATTCTTAAAATTTTATGTTGATGGAGCTTGAAAAAAAAAAAGTGAAGTATTGGTGCTTAAAGATGGTAAATTTGTTTGCTTTGATGAGATAGATATCTTGTTTAAAAAAATCATTGTTTATAAAATGCTCTACTTCCTTTGGTTTTAGCCTTTTCTTTTCTTTTGTCATACCTCATTTTAACCTTAGCCCAATTACAACAAAAAACTAAGACCTTTTTATTCATGCATTGCTTGTAATATTTTAGTAATGAAGATGAAATTGAAGAGCAAACTTATGGTAGAACATATTCATTGATTGAATTTGAGAGATTTAAACACATAAGCTTTAAGCACATGAGTGTTGAAGTGTATATCAATGAGAGGACCTATCACTTTGGCATGACATAGATTTCATTTAAATCCCAATGGTTAATTGAGTTTTAAAGTTCGCATGTAAATAAATTCATGAAAATTTATGTTTTTATCCTTTTATACTGTATTCTTGTTTATAATGCATATACTCGTGAACAGTGATGGGAGATTAAGAGATTAGTCATAGTTATTTTATTTATTTAACTTAATTTTGATTTTATCTCTCCTTTCTTGAGGACGAGCAAGACCTAAGTGTAGGGGTATTTGATGCAACCATATTATTCAATAGTTTTACCCATATTTGTCTAGTATTCTTCCTATGTTTTATATATATAATTCCTTCATATTCTTTGTTTTATGTTTTGAAGGTACTTTTGGATGTAAGATTCAAAAAGAAGTAAATTAAAGATAATTCAAACCATGTTCTAGCCTGTGTCGAACATTAACAGATTTGATCTCTGATCGATGTTTTGTGCAGAGCTTAAGCTCTAGATGTCAAAATGAAGTAATTCTAGTGGCATTAGAAAGATAACATCCATGCCTTTATATACATATATGGAAAGAAAAATAAAAAAAATAAAGAGCATAGAAATCGCAGCCTTCAAAAACAAATCTCATATTCTGCTAGTGTTGACCTTTGGCCATTCCGACTTGAATATCTTGAGTTAGAAAAATCCATTTGATGCAAACTCAATTTTGTTGGATTTCTGACTCGAAGACCTATCACCCTACATGTTTCTACAGAAAAAGAACAATATGAGAGAGATATGATTTTCCTACCTTATAAATTCTACCAGCAAACAGGTTTTGTGAAGAAATAAGTCCAATTTACTTCCTAAGCATCCAAACTGACATCCAAGTCATTATTTGGGCAATTTAACTTCTTTAAGTCCAAATTAAAAGCTTAAAGATTTTATGCAAGATTATTTCTTCTTTTATAGGAAAATAGTTATTGTACTACTTAAATATAAATTGTCTACTTAGAAAAGGACTATTTTGTAGGGAAGTAGGGAATAGCGTTTCCTATCAAATAAAAAAAAAAAAGAAAGGAAGGGAGTGACGACCAGAAAGAAAGAAAAAATCTACCCTTTCCTCCTATACTCGAAATCATGTATTCATATTTTCTCTTGATTAGTTTTTTGATAGACATGCAAGACTAAGTTCTTTTTCTTGGTTGCAAGGACATAGAAACATTTGGATTTCAAGAACTATGACATCTATTTTACCTTTTCTTTTCAATTTATATGATGAGTATATTTGTTTTTCTTATACTTATTTCTTATGATTGCTTAGTTTGATTATTAGAGCGGACTCTAAGTTATTATTCTAACCAATTTATTGCTAAGTTTGCTATGAAAATCGGAGTTGTGATATCTAAACTTGTGAAGCAACTAAGTTTAATAATTATGGAAGATCTATGTTATTAATCTCAGGGAAAACATTCGATCAAATCAAACATAGACTGCAGATAGTTACGTTGTCTTGATTTATCAACCTATCTAGTTTTTAAGGCTGTCATTGAATTAAATTGCTAGTGCGGACACTGTGGTTGTTTAATGGTTAGGGTTAGTTACACCGCGGATCGGTTAACTAACTAATGTTAAGAAAGATAAATATCTATAATATAAATTGATGTATCATTTCAATGATCAGTTCTGATTTTCGTAGATGGATGTTTACTTGAGACTAAAGTTTTCTCTCTTGATAAGTTTCAGATTTATTTAATTTAGCTTGATTGTTTTATCCTATTAGCCTAGATAACCTCAACCCCCCCTAATTTCATATCATCTAGCATAAAAACCTGAACTAGACCTTCTTCATAAGATCGACCCCTTACTTGCTCTATACTATCTTGTTTATTTAAGCTAGGATAATTAATTTTTGTGACCGCGACATCGCAACAGTTATAATTATAAGTAAGTCTATTTCAGGTCAAAAGATCATAAAAGAACCAAGAAAACGTCAAAATATGTATAATTGCCAACATGTTCAAGTAGCCAAAATGGATTGTCCATTTTAGAGAAACGGTCATACCATTTCTACGAAGACGACTAACAATTTCAAAAATGGTCAAACCATTTTCTAGAAATTCCAAAAATTCTTGTAAATCCTAATAATCTTTAAAGCAACACATTCTATATATAAGGCATATGTTATAATCAAGATTAAAAAGTATGCATGCCTTATATAACATAGTCATAACTACATATGTATAACATATTCATAACATTATATCAACATTATAACATAATATGCACACACAATTGATCATAATTCATCATAGTCTTATAACACAAAATGCATATACAATCCATCATTATTCTTCACAATCTTCTCCCTTTTGTATGGCCGAAGCTAGACGAGCACAAAATATATGTGCTTTTAAATCCCAAATTTGCTTTTGTTTCCCTCTCAATGTGATCATGAGATTGTCAATTCATTGATCGAGGGAGGTGATAGTAGGTCAAGGGATTGGGGGTGTTTCCACCTCGTAGACGAAGTCACTCGTGTCTTCATCCTATTTAAACAAGTTTAAGAGGAACAAGGCTTGATTAAGATTGAACCTGAATTCAATTGAATTCTCTTGAAGGTTTATCCCTTTCACATTGAAAAATATTATGAGAAATTATCCATAGATAAGAGGAGAGTTTGGAGTCTTAGATATATATGTCGCACCCTCACAGAGGAGCGCTGCGTCGCGGCGATCCTCGATTGATTTCGGGGTCCTTTTGTTTTGTTTGTGTAAAGGGAGTCGTTACCTAGTATTTTGATCACTAGGAACCCTAACTGGTCTTTTAGAGATTCTAAGGCAAGGGACTGGTTGCGTAAAGGGAAGGTATTAGCACCCCTAGTACGCCCTACCTAAGGTAAGCTGCTTGGTGTTTGGTTTGCTTTATAATTGCTTTGGTGTTGGTGTTTTCTAATCCCATCAATTTTTCTAAGTTTGATTCAAACTAAATTTATTAAGATAGAAATCCAAGGAGATTCCATGTGCTTCGAAAGCTCATTTTTCCCTTAGTATTTCAAGAGTTTGCGACTCGTAAATCGCAAGGAGGAGGGACAAAAATTTAAAATCTAGGGCGCTTTAAAAAAACGTATTTTTTTGCCTTAGTGTTTTATACTCTCACGGCTCGTAAACCGTGGAGTAAAAAATTGAAATGTCCTCAATTATAATCAAAGCTTCTTTCAAGGATGTGTGCGGATTTATTATTCTTAGAAAATTATTTTGGATATTTACCACTCCGGGTTTCTTTATCCAAATATTAATAGTGAATAATAACAAATTATTCCCAATAATATTTTGGATATTCGTTCTTTAAGGATTTCTTTATCCAAACATTAGCGGTGAATAATAGATAAATTCCCCCCAAAATAAGATTTTTATATTTTTAGAATATTGGCCAATACCCTTTGAAGTTTTACAAACATGTTGTAAAATCCAGAAATGTAAGAAAATAATTTTTTTTTTGTTTAAGAAATCCATGCGAAAACACATTTTTCAAAACTTCCAATATTTTTTTGTAATAAAAAGAGCGTTCAAAACATGTTAGGATATTAGCTGTATGCAACACACAAGAAAACAAATTTTGATATATATGTATATTTACCGCATTGCGTCAAAAATCAGGTATTCTAAATACGAGATTTCTATTTTTACAATACAAAAGAAACACATAAAAAAATAAATACACATGCCTTGCGCGGTTATTGTTCAAGTGAACAGTAACAAGTGAATTAAGAATGCATGCAAAAGCTAGGAATAAAAGACAGCTTACCTGGTCTGCTGGGGATGCCTTTTTTTTCAGTCCTCTGTTGTCTGCGTTCGTCTGGCGTTCTCCTATATTGCTTGCCTCTTTCTCCTTTCTTCTCCCTGTTTTCTTCTCTTCTTTTTCCCTTCTTCTCTGTTCTGCTTTCCTTTTCTTGAAAGCTGGCACTGAGACGGATGAAGACGACAAGTGCTGAAGCTTCTGCACTTAGCCAACGGTTCCTGCTTCTGGGGACAGCGAAAGCGATGGCCACGCCGGTTTTGGTCTCTGTTCGTTTTCTCTCCTTCTGCTATTGCTTTCTCTCGAGATGATGGCGATGAAGGCGTGTTGTGCTGGTAGAGTTGTTACCCTTGCCTCTGTGTTTTCCTTGCTTTCGACAGTGTCGTTCTTATGGCTTTCTCTGCCCTGCATCTCTCTCGTTTCTTCTTGTCTTTCTTTTCTTGTCTTTCTTTGTTCTCTCCTTTATTTTACTGCCTTTTTTTTTCCTTTTTTCTCTTTTCACAGTAACGAACAAAAACTCCTATTCTCTGCATTTTATCTACACGTCTTTGGCTGTTTTTTCTGCTCTTTTCACTCCATTTTTCTCTTCTTTTTATGCTCTTTTTTTCTGCCCCCCTTAGGTCATTAGAAGGGCTTATATATAGTCTAGACATATATCTCTATTTAGGAAAGGTTCAATGCATTAATTCTAGGATGCAAATCCGTACCGATTTGCAGTTAAAAAAAACACAAAAGGGAAACTTAAAAATTCTGATTCTGATGTATGATTTCTTTCTAGTTTTTTAGAGGATGGTTTGGCTTCTTTCTTTCCTTCCATAGGGCCAGCTGCTCCCTTTGAAATGAGGCAATAAAAACATGGTTGCAGCTCCAAAAATCAGGCGTGATGATAAAGAAAAACAGCAGGAATTTGTAGAGAAAAAAAAGAAAGAAATTAGATGGGTAAGGGTGCATGCTGCAAAGTCTTATTTTCCTTATTCGGTGTGGTAAAACTCATGTCATTTATGATGATATAGCCCCCTATCCAGCTTTCAATATCCTTCTTCAATTCAATCCCTCATTTTAGCACTTTTCAATTCAGTCCTTGGTCCAAAAAAAATCCTTCGAATCAGTCCCGCGAATTTGGGCAAAAATCCTTCTCGTGGCCAGGAATCCCTGTTTTCACACTAGATATTCAAACGGGAATATCTTGAGCTTCTGATATCGAAATCAAGCGATTCAAAAGCCAAATTTATCTACGCATCCAAGACTACAACTTTGATGAAGGAGTCGAATTGAGATAAAATTGTTTTAAAGAACAGAATCTGGCAGTAATCTGGTTGATCAACAAGGGTCTCCTGATCTAATTCAGAAACTAACAATGCCGAGAATCCCGATATGACTGAGAGTATGACCTAAGAACAAATCATCAAAATTTGTGAGGGAAATAGATTTTTTATTGCAAAACTCGGGTCAGGATCCTTCTCGCGGCAGGAATCCCTACTTTCACACTAGATATTCAAACGGGAATATCTTGAGCTTCTGATATTGAAATCAAGCGATTCAAAGCCTAAATTTATCTACGCGTCCAGGAATCCAACTTTGATGAAGGAGTCGAATTGAGATAAAATCATTTTAAAGAACAAAATCTGGCAATAATCTAGTTGGTCAAAAAGGTTTTTGATCTTACAATGCCGAGGATCCAAATCTGACTAAGAGTCTGCCCTAAGATCATTGATCCCTAAGACCCAATAAAGGTGTAGGTCAAAGTTTTCAACATGTCATGAGTGACAGAATATAGCTAGGATGGTCAGATATCGTACGAAACCAAGTCAAAATCAAAGCCTAAATTGGAACAAAAAATTACGACAGCAGCAGAACCAGTTTTTTTAGTGCAAATTCTGAGGGATTTATCTAACCTTAAAGACCAGATAAAGAAAGAATGAATTTAGCATTATGAAGACTTCTGATCAATTTAAGAAAACCTGATGATTTTGGCAGCAAATGGGAAGGATAAATAGAGTAGAAAACAGCTCAAACAGGGTCTCAAAAAAAAATATTTCTTTCTCTGCTTTTGTCAATCTTCCAGCAAACATGAGTTAAACTCCTACACTCAGTTCAAAATAGATATACACTGTCTCCAACACGTGGGGTCCAAAAATGAGTAACAACAATATATATGATTTTTTTAAGAATAAGAGCCAAAAGATTAATCTTACAACAATTCTTCAAAGAAACCATTACCCAAATAGTAAGCTAATCTAGATCATTGTATGGACTTTCATAAGGAAAAAAACAACCTACACATGATTTTATATAGGACTCAGGTTGAAATACTTAGGAGATTTCCTGATCTTGAACCCGTAAATATTACCTCTTGATTTTGTCCTTAAATAATTTTGTATTACTCATTTGGGGGAAATGTCAAGTCCATATCCTTTGGACCCTCTTCTTGTAACATATCCTCCCCACTTAAAGGCAACAACAATTACATGCCAACATCATTTACGGTGACTGTGGTAGGTCTTTTTGTTCACCATACTTGAAATCTAAATGACCTTGCTATTAGAACTTAATTTTGACTCAAGATTGGCTTAAAATTACCTAATATATCAATATAGATTTAATTTCTTTCATTAACCACAAGATTATGCCATTATATATGAATCACTAGCTATCTAACATTAGAAAGTACTCCTAACTCATAAAGAGTCATTTTGTATCCTCTAGTGAGATTTCTTTAATAAAGTATTTGAGTGTAATATTCCTCACTTGAGTTTTGATTTATAAATAAGGATCTTGGATAAAGGGGATTATTTTCAAAAGGTATATCATACTTGAAGAAATGATATTGAAAGCTTGGTTAGAGAAAGCCATGGAGAAGGACAAAACAAATGCTTAGAAAAAATGAGAGCTTTGTGAAGAAAAACAATCTAGAAGAGAGAAAGACTTTATAAAGTTTTAAAATAGGTAAGTGTTTCTCTTTTGAATTATACAAAAAACATGTCTATAAATAACATTTTACACATTGAAAGAATAAGTGAATTGTCTTGTGATTAGACAAATGAATGAGAGCTTGCTTGTTGAAGGAGATGGTGTAAGAGTAAGCATGTTTTGTGTAAGAGAGGGTAAGTTTTATATAAGTAGATTTAAACTTGATAAGAAAATATCATGCACTCCTATGTAATAGGTAAGTTTAGTTCTCACACATGTTTCTTCTCATTAATTGAATGGTTATTTCAAGTTGACAAGATAAAAAATTTCAAAGACCACCAAATTCCTTTATCCCTAAAATACCATTCAAAAATTAAGCCAAGCATGAAAGAAATTGAGCCAAAAGTTTATCTCCTTTATTTCTAACTAGATTCTCTTCTTTTGATCAAAACTTAAGTATCCAAGTATTTTTCTCATTTCCAAAGGAGTAAAATGAAGTTTTCCCTTCCAACTAAGCTTATTTTGTTATACGTAATCACAAACTCAAGAGTAATATCACTTTTTTAAACATGATTGTGAATAAAATGATGTCTAATTTCAATGTGCTTTGTCCTAAAATGTTGGATCAGAATTTTAGTCAAATTGATTACACTAGTATTATCACAATAAATATGAATATGGTCTAACTTTAGACCAAAGTTCATAAGGGTTTGTTTTATCCATAGTACTTGGGCACAATATGATCCAACAATAATATTCAACTTTTATAGTGGAATTTGCCACTAAATTTTGCTTTTTACTAGACCATGAGACTAAGGCATTTACTAAGAATTGACAAGTCTCATTAGAGGTTTTTTTTTTAATTGACTATGCAACTAGCAAAGTTACTCGTCTGAAAGTACCAAAGACCCAAATCAATTGTGCCTTTTATATATCTAAAAATGTGTTTGATGGCACAAAGGTGTAACTCTTTAGGAATAACTTGAAAATGTACACATAGTCAAACACTAAACATAATATTTAGTCTCCTTGCTATTAAATAAAGTAAACTACCAATCATACCTTGATATTTCTTTATGTCCACATCTTTTTCATGTTCATCTATATCGAGTTTGGTGGTAATGTTCATCGGAGTTGGGCCTGAACTCATAAATTCTAAATCAAACTTCTTGAGAAGCTCCTTGGTATATTTAGTTTGTCTAATGAATATATCATATTTTTCTTGTTTGGTTTAAAGTCCAAGGAATAAGGTCAATTCTTTCATTATACTCACCTCGAACTCTTTATGCATATAATTTTCAAATTCCTTGCACAAAGACTCATTAGTATCACCAAATAAAATATCATCAATATAAATTTACATAATAATTAAATCATTATTTTTATACTTTAAAAACAATATTGAATATATTTTTCCTATGTTAAATCCTTTCAAGACAAAAAGAATTTTCTTGCTTGGTCTCTCATACCAGGCTCTAAGTGCTTGTTTAAGACCATACAAAGCTCTTTTTTTTTTTTTAAGTTTAAAAACTTGATTTGAAAAATTATAGCTTTAAGACTAGGAGGTTGCTTAACATAAAAATTCTTCTTGGATATGAACATTTAAAAATACATTTTTGACATCCATTTAAGAAAGTTTGAAAATCTTAAAACATGCAAATACAAGCAACAAATTAATAGATTTTATTCTAACTACGGGGGCATAGGTCTTATCATAGTCTATACCTTCTTCTTGGTTGTAGCCTTGTGTAACCAATCGAGCTTTGTTTCGAACAAATTCTCTAGATACATCAAGTTTGTTGTGAAAGATCCATTTAGTTCCAATAATGGAATGACCTTTGGGCTTAAGGACTAATTCTGATACTTGATTTCTTTCAGATTGATCAAGCTACTCTTGTATCAAGAATATCCAACACTAATCACTCAAGGCTTCATCACTAATTTTAGGTTCAATTTTGGAGATAAAAGCAACATTACCAATTTGATTTATCATAGAGGTTGTTGTTCTTACTCCACTCATTGGATCACTAATTATAGCATCTTGTGAGAGTCCCCTTGGTCGTTGGATTGCTTTAGAAAAGCTTTGAGAAGGCTCTCATTGCTTATATTGATGAATTTGTTCAGGTGTCATAATTGAATCTTTTTTTATATATATCATTATTAGTCATGGTGTCTTCTTGGTCTTTATTTAGGTTTAACCTATCAAAGACAACATCGACACCAACTTCTTCATTTTTTTTTCTTTTTTTGTCTTTTTAGGATCACAAGGGTTAGAGTTATCAAATACAACAAGCATATATTATTCAATTACTAAAATTTTACAATTATATATTCTATATGCTTTGCTAATTGAAGAGCAACCAATAAAGATGCCTTCATCATATTTGGAATCTAATTTTTCTAAATTATCTTTGGTATTTAAAATGAAACATTTTGAACCAAACATCCAAAAATATGACATGTTGGGTTTTATTTTAAACCAAGGCTTATATGGAGTTTTATACAAGATTGGTCAAAGCAAAATTCAGTTTCAAGCATAATAAGAAGTGTTTATGGCTTCCATTCAAAAATATTGAGGCAAACCATGCTCATTAAGCATAATTTTTTTCATTTCTTGAAGAGTGCAATTTTTTCCATCTACAACATCATTTTATTGTGGAGTTCTAAGAGTTGAAGATGCATGCTTAAAACGATTTTCATCACAAAAAATTTCAAATAAAAGGTTTTTAAATTCTCTACCATGATCACTTCTAATTTTTAAATCAAGTAGCCCTTTTTATTTTGAACTCTTTTATAAAATTTTGAAAAGGCTTTAAGTGCTTCATCTTTATGTGCATAAAATAGAACCCATCTAAACTTAGTATAATCATCTACTATGACAAATGCATATTTTTTTTCCACCAAGACTTGAAACATGCATAGGACCGAATAGGTCCATATGAAGGAACTGTAGTGCTTGATTTGTGGAGACTTGATTATTGGCTTTGAATGAGCTTTTGACTTGCTTTTCATAATGGCAAACATCGCAAATCACTTTTTTTTTAATACTCAAGTTTTGAAAGTCCTCTCACAAGCCTTTTTTTTTTTTTTACAAACTTTGAATTACTTCCATATTGGCATGACCAAGTCTTCTATGAAAAATACAAGGTGAGTCCACTAAAGCATTAAAACACTAAGCATCATAATCCATATAATTTAAGTTGATCATATAAGTGTTTCCAAGTCTTTTTCCAATAAAAATTATTTAATTATCAATGATGCCAATGATCAAGCAATGTAAAGATTCAAAGATAATATTATTGCCTCTATCACATAATTGACTAATACTAAACAAGTTATTCTTTAACCCATCAACAAGTAAAAAAATTCTCAATAATAGAGAAATTTCCAATATTACTAATATCTTTTACCTTTCTCTTGGTGTCATCTCCAAATGTCACATGTCCCTCATCCTTCTCTTTAAACGAAGTGAATTTGGATTTGTCTCCTGTCAGATGTCTTGAACATCCACTATTCAAATACTATTTGTCATTCTTTTCCTACAAAGAAAAAATCTTAACATGTTGATTTTGGTACCATAATTTTATAGGTCTATTTGGTTAGTAAATGTGCATATTGGCACCCAAATATAATTAGTTTTAGTTGAGATATTCTTATCCATGCAATATTTTTCATGAAATCATTTTTACTTAATGCTTTAACAAAGTAGTTTGAGTAATAAAGTTTTAAATTTTTTTATGATTTATAACTCATATCTCTTTTGTCAAAAACACATCTTTTATTACCTAAAAGTCTATCTAGGTTCTCTTTTCCTTTTGTAAATTTACTCAAAGTAGAATTTAAATCAATAACTTGGGTTTTCAAAGTCCCATTTTCTTTGACTAATTTTTCATTGGAAATGGATGAATTAGATATATTTTTCATAGAATCTAATTGCCTTTTAAAACCAATGTTCATTGTTAATAAATCATCATTTTCTTTTTGTAAAACATCAAAGCCTTTTGAAATCATATCAACTTTACTTTAAAATACAACATTTTTCTTATGTATTTTTTTTGTATTCATGAAACAATCATCAAATGCATCTTGCAATTCATCAAAAGTAATCTGAGGTTCAAATTCATTTGCCTCGTCAATGTCGATGTTCTTATTTGCCATCATGCATATCTCTTCTTTAGTGATGTCGATGTTAGTCATTAAACATAAATTGGCTAGTACCTCGAATTACATATCATCATCATCCAAAGAGATTGCACTATCATCTTTGTCATCCCAAGTTGATGCCTTTAATGCCTTTTTTTTCCTCAAAATTTAATATTTTTTATATTTGAACAATCATACTTCACATGACCCAGCTTATTACATTCATAACAAATGATAGTATCCTGATTGTTTGTCTCTCCCTTATCACCCTTTTCTCTTCTAAAATCTCTTTGATTTACACCATACTTCTTAAGTCTCAAATATTTGGTGAAGTTTTTTTGTCACTAAGGCTATATCTTTATCATATTCACCATTGTATGTATTTCTATCCTCATCTTTATTTAAGGCTTTTAGAGCTAGAGATTTCTTTTTGATATTACTATCATCAATCTCAAGCTACTTAATTTTTCTTCGAATCCAAAGAACTCAATAAAATCAAGAGTTTATGTATGCATTTTCTTTTATGTGAAAGAAGACTTAAAATATAACTATTTAAGGCATTTTTAGAAGCTATGCTAATTAATGTTAACTTTATCTTTAAAAAAAAAAAGTTATTAACTAACATATGTTGTTCTTTGGTGCGCGTGGACCAATAAAAAAAACTTACTCAAATTTCAATGCAGTCAACACCTAGCTTCCAAGCTTTGGCAAACCTATTTATATTTTGAATTGCACCTTCGTATATACACACACTTGATGAATATTCATTTGAAATTCTTAATTATAATTGATGCTTTAAAAAATAATGAAAGCTTAATGCACCTTAAGATGAATTTGATACAATCTAAAATACATTTTTCTTGTTTCATATGTAACACAAAAATATCCGATATATATCTTAAATAAAGTTCATAATACGATATTTCATTTAGTCAAAATAAAAATAATTAATAATAACAATATTGTACAAAATCCCCATTCAAAGTTTTTTTTGTTGAAAATTTTTTCTTTAATTTCTCTCCTTTCTTTGCCATGATATGAAGAATTTTCATGTGCATGGCTTTAGCAGATTGATTATTCATTCGACTTAATTCACTTGTCAAGATAATAGATGCTAATGGATTTCGCTTATGTTTTATATATAAAGATAGAAGATAGATAGATAAACATATATAAGAGTAATGTTATACAAACAACCTTTTTATTTTATTGCTGATACATCAGTTTCCAACAGAATTTAATATGAAAACTTTATTATTTCAAAACAAAGATTAATTGACCCTTGGTCTAACATTTAGTTTATTAAAAAATAAAAAGCAATTAATATTACGATAGCTCGAGAGACTGTCATGTGTAGGGTTGCAAGAAAAATTATTGTCCATGACTTGTTTGGTTTCATTATAAGTGTCTCTCTTATTAGCTCTTATTAGCTCTAGATTTCTTTCTTTTATTTCTAGGTTTTTCTTTCCTTCTAACGGCTCGTAGTATTCGACTCAGCAGGTGATTTTTATTTAATAATGGTTTTTTTTTCTAGTTATGAGCATCTAGAAAGGCCCAATTATTGGTCTTCTTTTTTTTAATTGCCAGTAGCCATGTAATGAAGAGGTAGAAACTGGAATGGCACATGCATTTCAGGCTTGCAGTATACAGCACACAGCTTGAGGTCGCTAATTTTTTTACATCACCACTTCAAGGAAAAGGCTTCCGACTATATCAGTATATCTACTCATTTAGCCAGCCTGCTGAGTGGTGTGGGTAAGGATGTTGAGGACCAGGAGCAAAGCCCATCGAATCAAACCGGTATCCAGCTCCCGGTGCCCTAGGATCATAACTGCCATTTCTATTCAGCATGGATGGCTCGGGACCCAAGCTGCTCATCCTTGTATGGTTTAATTCATCTAGCCGGGGAGCGTATCGCTGCATCGCTGACATATTCATCATATAGGGTGGTTCTGATGCCGATCCCATATGCCCATAAGGGTTAGCTGGTGCTGGTTCCATATGGCCATATCCCAGATATCGCCCACTTGGATAATTCCACCGAGCAGAATCAGCACCTTGTAGCCCATAAAGGTGAACTTGTGGCTGTCTAACAAATTCTGTGCCGTTCATGCATCGTGTAGATTGCTCCTCCATATTGCCACCACTGGACAATCCATGGATGTTGAGTGAATAAGACTCGTGAATATTAGTGCAGTGCCTTCTATTCATGTCATCATGATTGCTGGCCCAGCTTCCGCCATAAGGTGTTGCATGCTGCTGCGAATATGAATCAGAAAAGCTAGGGTCCAAATGCTGATAACAATTTTTGCCTATGCCAGCCTGTGATTGCTTTTCAACGGATCTAGATGAACCGTCCAGCAAGGATCTACCATCAATATTGGGTGATGGTGAAGGACGATGCACTCCCTTGCCTGAATCACTTGGAGAAGGCTTCTTTCCACCATTCTGTCTGCCCTCCAGTGATTTCCCACCCGTTCCTCTTTCAACCATTTTTTCACCTTGCCTTTTCTTCCTTGAAGTCTCATCAGAATGGCTCTTCCTAGGGCAATGACTATCTTGGCTTTCTCTATCACTGTTGTTGCATTGAGACCTTCCTTTATGACCATCATTAACTATTCCAGAATTGGATTCTTCTGGCTCTTTACTTTGCAAGGGAATATAATTTGGAAGCATCGATGCACCAGCATTGTTATTTTCTTCATTAACAGGATCAGGGGTTTTTGTTTCAAAGTGGTTTTTGTCCAAATTTGATATTTCCTGTTGCCTGAACGGATGACCATGCTTTTGAGCTATTGCCTTGTGTTTTGCACTCCACTCTTGCCGGCTCCAAAGATAAAGAGGTGGGGCAGTCACATTCCACTGATCCATTTGCTTGTCATTCTCATTAACAGACCCAGGCAGATAGAATGACTGGAAAAAAAAGGGTCATAATGAAATAGAACATCCAAATTGATCCAGAAAGGAACTGCAAAATGCATATCATATACCTTCCCTGACAAAAAGTGATCATTCTCCCAGACTAAATCGTATGGTTTCTTTTTGTCCAACCTGATCAAAGACAATAAAAATAATGTGAGAGACAGAGAAAGATGGAAACAATTAAATGCAAACCATTACCTCTCTGTTTCTGGTGGAACAATAAGAATAAGGAGTTTGGGTTTAAACTGAAGAGCCTTGTCAATGAACTTGTTAGCCAAGGCTGCTTTAACTCCAAAAGGAGGATTCAGTCCCATAATCTGCTTAAGGAAAAAAAAGATCAATCAGACCATTCATTTAAAAAGCTCAGTAACCCAGGTTACTTATTCTTTACTCAAAAGGGAACAACCGTTCCTACCAACTGCGAACCCTTTTTTGGCAGTTCATCTGGACAAACAGTCATCCAATCCCTCTTCTCAAAATTAAAGTCATTCTGCCAGACATAAGAAAAGATATCAAACAGTCAAAATTTGGAAAAGCACTTAGATGCAAACACACATAGTTCAGCACCAATGCTTGACAGCAAAATACACTAACAGTTTGATGTAGACAAAAAAAGAAACAAAATGCATATCTTTTTGTAGACAAAGGTATTTCTGTAATTTATATATTTGCTGGAAAATCTGGAAAAATTGCCGAAGCCTGGTTTTTATTTTCTGTTTAGCAATCTATTAGTTCCAGAGTAATTATTTTTATTAGATTTTTGCTATTCTAAATAGACTTATAATTTTCTTATATTGGAAAACAAGTCCTTGTTAGACTTGGAGTACTAGCAACTTTATATAAAGGTATGCAATGCCTTATTTTCATAAATCAGTTTGGGAAGAAAATTTCAGTAACTTTGTTTTTGATTATGTGACTCAATCTTCCTTTAGGTGTGACTCCTAAGAACCTTGGAAGTGATTCCTAGAAACCCTATTAGTGTGACTCTAAACAGTTTCTACAATTTCCAACAACTCAAAACCTATATTCCAAACATCCACACGTTCAAGCCCCATCAATCCTATAGCTATTAGTCATCAAAAGGTTAACTCAAACTATAAAATTACTATTGACATCCCTAAACAGCCCCCCTGAAACTCAACTCCAGAACAGCACCAGAAGTTGCCTGCATCATAGTCCATATAGCAAACTTAACCACAACAACTCCATTGAGTGACAGATAGCAATTTTTAGGCAGAAAAAAGGGACCAAAGACAAGTTCTTTTTATCAGCAATTTATTCCCATAGATTATTGGAACAAGTAAAAGACTAAATGCATAACAGCAGGCCCTCCAATGTTCTAGCTTGAAACACACTAGGGTACTGAATGATGCAAGCATTAAAAGGTTGCACTTCCAACACCACATTTATTTCCCTTCCAATCAAGGTCCAGCTGTGAACCTCAACTGTCAGAAGATACACAACAAACTGCCTGATATCCAAGCATTAAGAATTTCCCCCCTTCCACAACATAAAATCACCGCACTAGGATTGTATAAGATAAAATGTTTATGTTAATATTTCTAGCACAAGCATGCTTGTGCCTCCACATAAGGAAGACATAAACCGTACACAAGAGGCTCTGCTGGAGGTTTATAGAAAATTAGAATGTTGCAAGCTACCTCATGTACCAAAGAAGGTAATTTGATCAAAGAAATTGTTTTGGGCTTTGGTTTGTGGCTCATCCAATTTTGTCACTTCCCTCAGAATTCTTTCGCTTCGCTGGAATAATCCTTAAGTATGATCTAATGGGTCTTACACTGAGTTTCTATTTTACTTATCTAGTTCATATCCGTGATTACTAGTTTCAAAGTTGAGATCCTCACCTGGGTTAAAGGAAACTTCACTAGATTACAAGCATTGATGACATCACCAGGAACTCTCAGTTCATCATTTTGCTGATTTGAAAGTGATTTCTTGTTAGAGATTTTGTTAGTTTGTGATTGATTTCCCTTCTTCATGGTTCTTGTTCTTCTTCTTTTTTTCTTTTTCTTTTTCTCTTTTTTTGCCTTTTTTCAAAGACTGCTTGCCATCATTTACATCAATATTCACCTCCAATTGAGGAAAAAGCCTGGTTCTTTATTTCTTGCTTTCCTTGAACCTTCAAACCTCGCTATGCTGAGTGTGTTCAGCAACCTACAAACTGCCACCAAACTTTGGCCTAACAAACCCCACAAGTTTTTTCTTCTGATTTTTTTTTAAATTTTTGTTTTTTATTATTTTATTTTATTTGAGGGGGAGACCAGAGACCTATGAATCTGCCTTAATATATTTTAAATTTTCTCAATAATTCCACTGGAAAAAAATGTCAAAACTATCATAACCTCGAACCTACCTCTATTATCCGGTGCATACTTCTGTTATAAAACATTATTAGACATAACACAAATGTATTTATATACCCCCAAGCCACTTCTAAGGCCAACCCATATATGTATAACAAATGAATTTAAAAAATAATACTAATAAAAGCCAAGCCAATACACAGATGATCAAATATATGTAGGGCTTGTTATCCTGCCCACTATTCAGGTAGGTAAAGCTTGATTTTTTTTACTATAGGGGAATCATTGAGAAATTAAAAATATATGGGTAAATTTAAAGCTTGTTATCAGATTAAGGCAAAATAATTTCTTATAAAAAGGTAACAGTTACCTTTGGCTGAATAACATCGTAGTTTTTGTATGAGCACTTCTTTCCCATCTCTTCAAGCTTCTTTTTCATAATGCAACTGAAATCATTAGCACCACAGCAGAAGTCGACAATCTGTCCACGGGAGCTAACAATTACCAGCTAGTTGCCAAAATAAGCTTAAGCATCATCTTTTAAAAATGACATGAAAAGTTACAGTTATTCCATTGGAAATGACGTTTTTAATGTAAACATAATTCAAAACAAAATGCATATGCAGGTCATCAAATTATGTTACCAGAACTAAAACATAGAAACAATGAGAAAAGGATTATTAAAAATAATTCAACCGATTTTCTTTGGTCCCAAAAGAGGATAGATAAAGGAAGATGCTTTGAATATCTATAATAGAAACTTTCCTCATTTTAAGCGTTCAAGTTTTGTGCCAAGCTTGTGCTCAACAAAGAGAAACAAAGACTTGCCAAGAGCCATGATGAAATTAGGAAAGAGTGAATCAACAGTTTCCAACAGGATGGAGATTGAACAAATCACTATACAATCTTTGGATCAAATTAATAAGACGGGGGATTAAAACAGCTCTAGAAGATAGCTGATATTGAGGATCCTCCTTTATGAAAAGTTCAAGATGGAAGAAGAATATAAACCAATCATCAGCTACAAATACATCTATTCTAAGAATCTGCTAGAACAAAACCAACAGGAAAATCTATTTACCAACATCTATTTATCAGCCAAAACAAGATCCTTAAGACATTAGGAATACACATTTGATAGTAATGTCTAGTTGAAATTTTGAAAATTTGCAGCTCAAATTTTTAAATTTCAGGAAGGCATGTAAATATATATAAAATTGCACATATAGGCATATATACATTTTATGATCAATGTCAATTTGAAGCATATCCATGCCAACAAAACAAATTATTCCAAGCAACACGTAGTTAATGTCTTACCATATCGCCATTTTCAACATACCAATGGAGAATATCAGCAATCTGCACATTCAGAATCTGGTTTCAGAATTCTTTACATGTGATAGAAGCACGAAAAACAAAGCAGTACTCACTCCATTTTCCAAACAAATTGAAATTATGAATTGCATAGAGCAGTATATATTTAATGCATCTCTTTGTATGCATGTATGTGCATACAATTATACCCATGCTGCAGATTGCTGTCCTTAATTAAAGGGAATATTAATCTTTTTCCTTTTCCTTTTCCTTTTCCTTTTCCTTTTCAGTCACTAATTATGATTCTGTCTACAAAGAATTCCCTTGTCATTTGCTGACATTCTAGAATTAAACACAAATAGGCAATACTGGAAAAATAAGATTGACTTAGCAAGTATGAAGGCTAGTTCAAATAATCAAGAAATATCTATTTATCATTCTATGCTCCCTTCTCCACCACCATTTTCCCAATGTATGCAACTCTAATATCATGGACCCATAAGCTGAGCTCATCTACAGACTCGAAGGGTGGCTTAAGTTGGAAAATGGAAAGGAAAAAAATCAATACGGTTAAGAAATTAAGAAGAGGTGGACTTGGAGTGAAAGAGCAAAGGCAACAAAATTTGGGCCAATTCTGGTTTTGCCAAAATCGAACATATTGTTCATTGGTACTTGATCATTCTATAGACTCAATATCTTTATCTAAAAAATATCATCCAACTAGTTAAAACTACTAGATTTCCCGGTTAAAATAAAAATTTATAATCTTACCCATGTTGATATCACCTTTGTCATTCTTGTTGTTTTTGGCACGCTTGCTTTCTTTCATCATGGTCTTTCTCTGTGGGTTTAATTTATAACTTGTTTCAGGTAGAAATAATTATCAAAGAAAATTGCTTTAAGTTGTTGTCATCCATGACCTCTAGACTTAACATTCCTATCCTTACCATCTTCTTTAAATTTATGAATTTTACTTCAGTTTTCCATTTGAGTTGACTTGTAAAATTCAACAAATTGTACCAAATCAAATCATGACTAAATCGCAAGATTCTTATACATATGTGATTCACCCCACAATTTGCATCATTTTGTACGTGAATCAAGACAAATTGTAAGATTCTAACCACCATGATATTAACCATAATCAGACTCCTCAAGTCTTTGGACTTGCACCATGCAACTTCTTGTTGTATGCATCATGAGAGTGGCCAAGTTAATATCAAGGGCAGCGATGCAGACAGTTATACCCAACACAATGTGGCCACCACTCCAGGTTCAAGTAAACTTGTAAGGAGGCTTGTGTAAGGATTCATTACCCAACTCAACCATGAAACAATCACAATCTGTTTGGCTTTTCATTCTCATTTCTTTCATATTGTCTGAAGCTGGTACATTACCTCAAGATACATGGTGGAAAGCTTTTTTGACACATCTTTTAAGCAACTTCAAATCATTGATGTTGAGCTAGAATTTTATTTTTATTACACACCCGCATACTACAGACTCTAAAACAAATTGATATTTATAAGATATTGCATTTGAAATCACTAGCACATGGTGTAGAAAAGTACAAAATAACAATCGAAGATGGTGCATATCATTGCAATTATTGTTAGAAGGCTTATGGCATTAGATAATTAAAAAATAAAAACAATAAAAATAAATAAATACAAATTTACCTCCACAAGTTTCTCTACTTTTGTAAAATGGCGACCAAAGGATGTATAGCGCATGCCGTACAGAAATGGTGCAAGATACACTTTCAGCTTGTTCTAGAAGCATCAATCAACAGGTTAATAAACATCAAGTACAGCACTGTTAAAACTCATTCAAAAGTAACAATCTCTAATATTCCAAGCATTTAGTTCAGGAAAAAAGTAGCACGCATCACTAGGGATCTTCATTGATAGAAAACAATCATTTCTCTAAATGTAGCATCACTAAAATGACAAATCAGTGCAAAATTCACTCTTAAAATCATATAAATTGCAATGCAGAACCTGAGGGGAATAATGCCCACTGTATACAATGATACAACAGTTGAGAGCAGGATGAGAAAGAACAAGTACCTTCCATTTAAACACCTGGTTCAGAACATCCGGTTCACAAACAGCTTTAGCATCTTCAATGCTGCATTTTTCTTCCAGCTTTTTTAGAGCTGTCCTAACAGCCTGGATGGAGTATATAAAGTATAATTACTTGTGGAGAAGTAAACAGGTTGACAAGATTACTAGCAACTTCTATGGAAAAAAGACCTAATATAGATAAAATTATTAATTACAAGGATTGATAATTAGAGGGTGACAACAGGTACCTCAACAGTACCCTCCACCTTTCCCAATGTAATGTTTTTGTCCACGACATTTTTTGAAGAGTGCACATGTGTAGATGGAACTTCATGCTTTTTTATAACATTATCCAAGGTTATTGATGACGCAGCCTCTTTCACTAAAGCTAAAAGCCTGCATAGAATTCAAGTCTGAGACATGGTTTAACATAAAAACAGTAACTTTGAATCGTCATAATGTCCTTGTAATTTAATAATGAAAACAAGAGTAGAAACAAGAGATTGCGTAACTATTTCAAACAAAAATATGAAAGGTGCAACTATTCCAAAGTGGAAAATTTAAAAGGTCACCTCCTTTGTGTATCGGCATCCAATGAAGGCAGTTCACTGGTTAACTTCTTTGCAACAGACTTAACAGCCAAAGATTTATCAAGTTCACTGCCAAAAATATCCTGCTTCCTGAGCTTTGCTTTTCCGGACTTGATAGTCATGAAGGCATGTAACTTGTCACCCAGTGAGGTCTTGTTTACGTTGGCTGTTGTAGACCTCTCCACCTCTGATGAAGCAGACTTTGTATTTTCCCTTAAAGACTTTCTGGATGGATTATTCATTCTCATTTTCCCCAATGAATTTGATTCAGATGATATCTGTTCACTGTCATTGGTAATTTTAACGATTTTAGAAGAAGAAGACATCTCTTTGGATGCTTTAGTACGAAATGTTCCTGAAAATGATTCTTCTGAGGTAAGCCTCTTTTTCTTTGACAAACTTTCCTCTTCATTTGCAGGAAGCTCGGATGTCTTTCTTTTCTGTACTTTAGCAGCAGTATTCTTTCCTCCAACATCAGGGAACCGTATGTGATCTCTTACTGGAGTTCCAATTTCTTCAATTATGTCATGTTTCCTTGTCCAAAACAAAAGGAAAAAGAGAATGCAAACACCCCATTTGACAAATTATTCCCAACAAAGTATAGGGCTTGTGTGTGTTCAGAGAGAAAAGGGGAGAGAGAGCAACTAAACAACAACACTTACAAGCAATAAATCAGTATACGGTTAGGTAATAGATTCTGCCAGGCCCTTGCTATAGTATCTTCATCTGCTTCATTTTCAAAAGCTATCTCTCTGGTAACAGCAATATGAATATCACATCAGACACATATTTACACTGCTACATGAGAATGAAAAGTGATATAGAAAACCAGAAACTACTTTGGCAGGCATTTCTGGTGGTATGATGTTGGACACCGCCTGCACACAGCAAACTGCAAATCACTTTTCTTCTTATCCTCTACTTGTTTACAAATGCAGCACTTATGAATGGGACATGCAAAACTTTCCCCAGCAGCAATCTTTTTCCGAAGTTCCTCAGCAGCAACTTTGTCCTCTCGATGGAGCATTGTTGCAGCACAATGCGGGTGATAAAAATGGCCACAGGTTGCATTAGCGCATCGAAAGACCTGACAAGTAATTGATTGAGCAAGTTTGCAGTATAAAATGTAGATATATATATATATATATATCATTATTAAAGAGAAACCTGGAAGACTATATTTCAAGATCTCAAGAAAATGGTACTGGCATCCCAAGATATCGACAGAAGCCATAACCAAAAATCCATTTTAACACCCTAGAATATATGAAAGCATGCAACAGTTTGGATTATTTTTTTAAAAACAAAAAAAGCACTTAAGAACTGGGAAGGAAGAACGAAGGTTTTTGACCTAAGAATCATCTTGTAGGAAAGATGCCAATGAATCAGATTAGCTACCAGACAAAACAAAGAGCTAGGATGTGAAGTGAAAAGTCTCAAATTTGGAAGGCATTGCTACTCACATTATAAAGGAATGAGTCAAAGATCCCTTCCAGGAAATCAAATTTTAGGTGATATTTTATCCTTTGAAGAGTATATGCTCCTTAACTTCTTTTTTTCTTTCTTTCTTTCTTCTTTTTTTCTTTTTTCAAGGTGCATGTTGCTAATAAAATTTAAAGAAAATCTGATAACCGTAAGAAAATAATAATTCTAAGGTGTGAAAAAAAAACATTGGAAATATTTGGATGAGAGGTAGGCAAAAAAAGTAGAGTTCGAGAAAGAATATTAACAGGAAACATATGCACTTGCAATGATTTTATAAGCACAGCGACACTTGTTCAAACTCACTCTACATTGACTAACAAATAGGAAACAGCAATCTTAATGGACACAATAATGTGTGCCTCAGGTGTGAAGTGGATTTGCTTATACCCAAATTCCAACACACACAGCAAAATCTGGAAATGAATATTTACATAAGCAAAAAGACACAAAAAAAGGAAAAGAAGAACTCAATTGATATAATTAGAAAAACTAGTGGTGTGAGAATAAAAAGAAGCAACAGATGGTAAGTCCAAAAATTTAGCATAACCAGCTGGAGAGCCAAGATCAAGTTGAATGAAACTGAGTCCCATTATCTTCAAGCATGGTTTGTTTAATAATATAGCTCAAACTTAAACAGAGTTCAAAAAGAAGAAAAGTTTCAGGGTTTCAAACGAGCTTGAGCTTATCACAAACACTAGAGATCAGATAGATGTGAACAATTTCAATTCACTTTAACAATGCTTTTCTTTTTCTCAGTAATGTATACTTGTATTGATTTAGATGTCACAAAACCAAGTTACTGATTAATGTCTACTTTACAGTTACTATTTATACAAATCCAATCATATCTACAAGCCAATTTTTCAAAAGAAAAGTACAGCAGTATGAACATTTCTAGCCAAGTATTGGACTGGTCAAGTTTTTTCATGAAAGTTGTGAAGCTTTAAATTTCTGACAAGGTCACCTTGTTTGGCTAAAAAAAGAGCTCAAATGAGTAATTGAACTTGAATGAAGCAGGAGTAGCTGGGTTCATTTTATAACCTAGCCAGTAGAGGATGACACCAAGAGAGACAGAGCTACAGTGATTCCCTGCTAAGCCAACCAGCCAAGAGAGCTAGCTAAGAAGAGCAATTGCAATCTTGGCCCCCTCTCCCAGCAACCCAAAAAAGGGGCTGCATGAAATAGCAGCCCTGTGAAAAGATATTGGACAAAAACAAGATTTATCATCCAGCTTCAGCCTCTATGAAAACATGCAAAATGGCATAACATATAAGAAAGAAAAGGTACAAAGATAAATGCAAGAGTCAGGGCTATTGAACGTGAACCATCAAGGGTAAAGTATCCAAAAAACATTTATGTCATGATGCTAATTGAATTCACCTCTAAAATGGAAAGAGGGAAAAAGCTCCAAACATCCATATCATCAAAAAGAAAAATAAAATAGGCCTAGAAACCCTAGTGGTTAAAATAATTTGGGAAAACAATATTTTTGTCAATGCAGGACTGGCTACTGTAAATCACAGCACGCTAGAATGGAAAATAATATAATGAACATATGAAATGGGAAACCTATCCATTCTCTTACACAATCCATACCTCAGCACCAGAAAATTTATCAGATGAACCTAACTTTCCACAGGCAAAACATTGATGCTGCTTAAATTTGCAATTCTTACAAAAAAAACTCTGCATTGCCTGCCCAAAGAGAAAAGACATCAATGCTGAAAGATAAAAAAAAAAAAAAAATACAATCACTAGACTAAAAAACAATAAGAAAACTGAATTACAAAGAAAAGAAGTAATGGCTGCATACTTCAACTTCCCTATTAGTAAAGCCAAGAGATTCGCAAGCAGATTCTTCACCAGCCTCTACAGTTGCATGAAACGACCTCAAGCAACTCCCTTCACAACTGTATAGTATTACAAATCAAATGTGCAACTGATATCAGAGATCAGAGACAATGCTAACACAAAACAACACCAAGTTGAACCAACAAGCGTAGATATTCAAATTAATTCATCCAAGTATTAATTCTATACCAAAAAAATAAAGGAGTGCAGCACATTAACATCTTTAAGAGAAGATGAAGATTCATCTAAAATAAATATGGTAACTTCACATTAATAACAAAATGTAACCAAGCTTCCTTGTAAATGTTAACAATTGTATCCGGCATGTTGTAAGCCTTTTATACAGTAAAATGGAGTGAACTACACAATAAAACAAAGAGTGGAAAGGATTGTAATAACACATATAAAAAGAAGGCCATGGATACAAAAAAAGTAATTTAATGCCACTAATGTGTTTATTCACTCCAAATTTGTTATTCCAACCACTGCCTTAGAATTGTCAACGTTTAAATTTTTGTATATTGTTTGTATTCATTAATGATAAATTGTGGTTGAGGCATAGCTAGGTAGATACACCTCTTGCTTGCAAAGTCGGTTCTAAATTCAAATCCCCTTTGGTAAAACAATCAACCAAAAGATACTTGTGTTAAAAACTGAAAGGAAATCATCATTTTTAAAATCATATTACAAAGACAAGTACAAGAACTGCAATTGAAGTATTTTGATAATATTTAGTATATCAATCTTGTAACCTAAATTGTTGTTATACTTCCAAAAAACTCGCCCCGGAGTTATCTGTTAAGAATTGAACTCTTCCACTCCCAAGAAACAAATATTTCGAATATAGCATTGTAGCCAATATATTCACAAAGTAGCATGTTTTTGACTCGTGAACTTCAAATTTTAATTTATGATGCGTGCAAGCTAAAGAAAAATTCCTATTTAAGATTATACTTTTTGTTCTTATAAAGTCCACTTGTAGATCCTTCCCACATTCTTATACTTCATGCTTGATCTCATCATCATCTAAGACTTCCAATACTTCAAACTTTGTATCTAAAGAAACTTCAAGATAATCTTTCATAATATATTTAGAGGAATTGTCAAGAAGTACCATGTCCTCTATGTCCTTGTTTGCCATATCTTCAAAATCACTATTTAGGAGCTTTATTGATTTCTTCTTCACCATTTGTACAATAAACATCGACAAGTATAGTAGTATTTGCAACGGTGTTGTTGTTGTCACTGTTGTGATGTTTAAACTATCTACTTTGAATAGACAACCCCTCCTCCATAATTTTCTTATTTGCTATTTTAAAAGGTTGAACAGAAGGCAAATAATAACAATATTTGCCTATGATTGTCTACCCAAAATATAAAATCTCTTCATAATCATCTTGTATAAACTCCAAATTAATGATTGTCTTAAATCTTGCCAAGATGGAATAAAGACATACCAATACAAGTTCTGAAGTCTAGAAATTCAAACCACCATTTTCTAGCAATATAAAAAAAAAAAAGTTTGCATGCGACAAGTCCTGCCTTTAGACGATAAGGAACTTTGTTGAAATAAAAGTAAACTTCCAACTTTGTCAACCAGTTAATAAGTTTTTTCTTCGAAAATCTCCCATCATAGAATGGAATCTCATCAAATTCAAGAATAGGTCTAAGGTTTGGCCTGCCTCGAGGTAGGTCTCAAGGCAAGTCCCTCTTCTATTCACGATCCTTGTTTGCATTACCCATTAGCCAGTTAGATTTGCTATGGCTTGCTCTAGACAATCCATTATTTGTTCCTAAGTTTGCTCCAAACAATCCAGTTTCTGATCCTATGCCCGCACAATGACCTAGAGGGCCTCCAGTCCTACATGAGGAGTGGGTTGCTATTGTTTGCTTCCATCGAAGAGGCCAAGCTATTTTGATACCAATTGACATGGCTTATAGCGTGGATAAAAGCTAGGGTTCTCAAGCCCCAAGGTGTAGCGTCATTGTAGAGGAATAGAGAAAATCTCTTATATTTTATTAAAGTTCGAATAGTTTGAATTTGAATGTTTTCAAAATATACTAAACATCCCTATTTATATTAGTTCTAGATCTAAATCCTTTATAGTAAGGATTCCTAATTAAAACTTACCTACCTAATAGAATTCATTTAGCATTAGGATTCCTAACTAGTAAAATTCTAATTAAATTGAAAGTCATAATCTAAATAGAAAAAAAAAATCTAAATACAACAAGGTAAATAAAGATAATCTCGTATAGTAACTTCCAAGCCTTATTTGAAAACCTTCACGATCTCCGATCATCATGAAATTTTAACCTGCCTTCATAATCTTTTGTCAAAATTTCAAATAGATCCCATAGTCGAATTAAAAGTTATACTTGATTTACTAAATTGCATCTTGGACTCTTCTTAAACTCTTTGAAACCTAAAAATCTTAATCATTAATGAAATAATACAATAACCATTATCATGCCAAGATATTGATGAAATTACCCCCACAACATTTGCAATGCATGAGCAAGTATGACTATCAAGTTAATTTAATTTTAGCCCCTTGAGATTTTAGTATGGCTAAGCTTTAGTTCTTGTACTTCTAAAACCAACAAAGTAATTATTGAGAGGCTTTTTTTAGTAAGGCATATAAACTAAGGAGCAAAAGAATTTGCT
>Ga0325402_1000373_pt1 | contig 29879 bp, 26 predicted proteins | sample PopdelMetagenome_22_FD_207212 | JGI IMG/M metagenome (GOLD analysis project Ga0325402, IMG submission 207212) | Populus deltoides microbial communities from Bellville, Georgia, United States - Xylem-PdKOR-R3 | ecosystem: Host-associated > Plants > Phyllosphere > Stem > Wood/Secondary xylem... | reverse complement strand
ATCAATCAATCAATCAATCTTACAGATCTCATGCAAGGCTTCCCTTCTAGAATTACTCGCGTCACCGTAATAAAATTACCCTCCAATAAATAATAATAATAATAATAATAATGAAAAAACAATGCCACAGAGTCTTCAAAGTCTCGAAGCCTACAGTCCTCGCATATACGGTGCTAGATTTCCATGGAAAGCATTTTGTCAAATTCGTACATCTAGAAGGAGCGTGTTTTCGCAATTAATATAATATTTCATAACAAGAAGACTTGCTTTTCTTGCTTGGGGTTAAACAAGGATATTTCCGGATTAATTTTCATTTATCTATATAATAATAAAAAAACAGAATGGCGAGTGCTCCTAAAACAGGGAAGTATTTTTTATATATATATAAACCATCATGTAAAGAATATTTCAACAATAAAGATATTTTTAGGTTAGTTTTCAGCTATCAAGACTAAATCTTTTTCGATGAAATTCTAAATAAAGTATTTCTGTTTTAATGTACTCAAGAAGATATTTTCTTGAAACTTTGAATGTCAAAGAAAAAAACACAAATTTCTTTATCATTTAACTAATTAAAACCTTAAAAAAATTATAAAAAATAATCTTAAATTCGTTTGAAAATGACTTTAAAAATAAGTTTAGTATAAAATTAATACTTTTAATAGTCTTGAATATGAATATATCATCATAAAAAAACATAAAATAAATAAATAAATAAATAAATAAATAAAACTAATGCACTTTCAATTCCACTTTGCTAAAAGCAATAAATGAAAAGGTGACTATTTTAAAAGCAGCAGGGCGGCCAAACAGAGAATAATAAATGAAAGAAAATGAAGAATCAAAGCAGCAGGGTAGCTATTGAACAACCAAAGAGAAAAGGTAACTATTTCTTTTTTTCGAAGAAAAAAGGTAACAGAGAGTTAAATGAGAAGAGAAAAAACGAAAGGTAAAAAAAAAAAAAAAAAGAGGGGACTAGTTGAACCAAAGTCTACGTTCAAAGCTTACAAGATGCGCCATCTCTCTTCGTTTTCCTGCTGCTTTCCTTCTCCAAGAAAAAATAAAAGAAAAAATCCAATGAAGGAATATCTTAATTTAATCAAAAAAATACCAATTCAATGTAAGACTGCTATCATACACGTTGACATTTTTCTTCACTATCTATTTATAAGGAGAATGGTTTGTTTGAGGACACAATCCTGTTATACCTTTGTGTCCTTCAGAGTAAACCACCCTTGTACTCTCTTGCCTCTGTGTTCTTGTTCAAAGGTAGAGATTGCATATAATAATTCACATGATCATAGCTTCCCTTGTACTCTCTGCTTTTCTCTAATACCCTGTCAACTTTCCTCGAAGTTCTTTGCTTTTCCCTTCTTTTCTTGTTCAATTTTGATGCTTGTGTTTTTGGGTTCTTGAATTCTTAGCTTTTAGGGTTGAATCACATCTGGGGTTGGATATTACTGTTAATTCTGCTTCTGGGTATTCCTGTTTTCATTCAAAGGAGCTGCATTTTTAGCATTCTTAAGTATAAAGCCAAAAGGTTCTGGTGTTTGTTAGAGAAAGAGAGACATGGCTGGTGGTGGTAAAAGGAAGAGGTTGAGTCTGAGCAAACTGTACTCGTTTGCATGTGGAAAGACATCTTTAAAGGGTGATCAGTCCCAGATGGGGGCACCTGGGTTTTCCAGGGTAGTTCACTGCAATGAACCAGACTGTTTTGAGGCCAAGATTAGAAGATACAGTGGCAACTATGTTAGTACTACAAAGTACAATGTTGCTACTTTCTTGCCCAAATCATTGTTTGAGCAGTTCAGAAGAGTGGCTAACTTCTATTTCTTGGTTGTGGGTATCTTGGCTTTCACCCCTCTTGCACCTTACACAGCTGTCAGTGCTATCTTCCCCCTTATTGTTGTTGTTGGAGCTACCATGGTTAAAGAAGGTATTGAAGATTGGAAGAGAGCTCAGCTGGTATGGTTTTAATTTCTTATTTGTTTGCTCAGATTGGATATGTTTATTGATTATGGTTTGATGTGTTTGTAATATCTTCTTGACTTCTCTTAAAGTGAAGTTTCAAATTACTCTCTACTGATTGAATGGTATTCATATGATTTGATGATGAAATTTTGGGATTATTTTTTTACTTTTGTTTGATTTTTTTCATGTTATTTGCTTGGACATATCTGGGAAATATTTTGCATAGAAGTTTAACAAGGTTTTAGATGACACCGATAAACAAGACGAAAGATCAGAACTTTAACTCATTTTTGCTGATTCATGCATCTTATACTAGACTTTGTGTAAGTTATAAGAAATATTGAAACATCAGATACAGGATGAGCCTTCTGCTCTCTCCTAGGGTAATTTGTGCTACACTAGGTAGCATCGAAACTCCTGTTCCCAAGAAACAGGACTATACAAATTGCAGTCCTGTTGATATTGTATATGTTTTACCTGCAACTTCTAAAATGCTTCCATGTTCTCGTGCATGCTATCAGAGATGTCCGAGTGGCAAATGATAAGTATGCTTGATCATCTATCCTCTATTGAAATTTCTCATATCTGATTTGTACTCTTTTCTTTCGGAATGGATTCTCAGGATATCGAGATGAACAATAGAAAAACTAGAGTGCACCAGGGTGATGGAACTTTCAAATCTACTGGATGGAAGAATCTGAGGGTGGGAGACATAGTGAAGGTGAAGAAGGATGAATACTTTCCAGCAGACCTCCTCTTGCTTTCATCAACTTTTGAAGATGGAATCTGCTATGTTGAGACCATGAATCTAGATGGAGAGACAAATTTGAAACTGAAACAGGCATTGGAGGCAACAGCATTCATGCACGAGGACTCTTACTATAGGGATTTCAAGGCTCTTATCAAATGTGAAGACCCAAATACAAATTTGTACTCCTTCGTTGGCACTCTGGACTTTGAACAGAACCTGTATCCCCTCTCTCCTCAACGGCTTCTCCTCAGAGACTCCAAACTCAGAAATACAGAGTATATATATGGGGCAGTTATCTTCACTGGACATGACACAAAGGTTATGCAAAATTCTACAGCTCCCCCTTCAAAGAGAAGCAAATTTGAGAAGCAGATGGATAGAATTGTTTACTTCTTATTCTTTGTTCTATTTATGATGGCATTTATTGGATCTCTTGTTTTTGGAGTTGCAACTGACAATGACTTGGATGGACAGAGGATGAAAAGGTGGTATCTCAAACCAGATGATTCTACTGTTTACTTTGACCCTAAAAAAGCGGTCATGGCATCAATTTGTCACTTTCTGACCGCTCTCATGTTGTACAATTACTTCATCCCAATCTCCCTGTACGTGTCAATTGAAGTCGTCAAAGTTTTTCAGAGCAGTTTCATCAACAACGATATCAATTTGTACTATGAGCCATCTGACAGGCCAGCACATTCTCGCACCTCAAATTTGAATGAGGAACTTGGGCAAGTGGACACGATACTTTCTGACAAGACCGGAACATTGACCTGCAATTCCATGGAGTTCATCAAGTGTTCTGTCGCGGGGACTGCTTATGGCCATGGGGTTACAGAGGCTGAGCGGGGAATGGGTGTGAGAGAAGGTGAAAGTGTGAATGGTTGGGACCAGAGCAAGGATTCTTCCACTACAAAACCGCACATTAAAGGTTTTAATTTTAAAGATGAAAGGATTATGGATGGGAACTGGGTCCATGAACCCCAAGCTAACATCATTGAAAAATTTTTCCTCTTGTTGGCAATCTGTCACACTGCCATACCTGATGTGGATGAAGAAACGGGGAAGATTTCATACGAAGCTGAATCACCAGATGAAGCAGCATTTGTGATTGCTGCAAGAGAAATTGGTTTTGAATTCTACAAAAGGACTCAAACAAGCGTTGCAGTGCGTGAGTACAATCCAAGGACTGGGAAGAAAGTTGAAAGGGTGTACACAGTTCTGAATGTTTTGGAGTTTAACAGTGCAAGAAAGCGGATGTCTGTGATTGTAAGAAATGAGGAGGGGAAACTGCTATTACTTTGTAAAGGTGCTGACAGGTTTGTGATCAACTACCTTGAAACCCTTGAAATTGGAAAATTCCTTGTCTTTTAACCTATTGCTTATTAATTAAATTTAACCTGTATCATATGCAGTGTCATGTTTGAAAGGCTTGCTAAGAGTGGTAGGGGGTTTGAAGAGGAGACCAAGAATCATGTGAATGACTATGCTGATTCTGGCCTGAGGACCCTAATACTTGCCTATCGTGAACTTGCTGAAGAAGAATACAAAATTTTTAACCAGAAATTCACCGAGGCTAAGAATTCAGTTAGTGCAGATCGGGAAACATTGATTGATGACATGGCAGAGAAGATCGAGAGGAATCTAGTTCTTCTTGGCGCAACTGCTGTTGAGGATAAACTCCAAGAAGGGGTGAGTAAGAAAACCTAAAATGTTTTAAAATAAACTGGCCTTTTTAGAGATCTTGAATTTTTTGTTCTTATACTGTGTACCCTTTAGGTTCCTGCCTGCATAGACAAACTTGCTCAAGCTGGAATTAAAATGTGGGTTTTGACTGGAGACAAAATGGAGACTGCCATAAACATTGGGTATGTTGTTTTTTGAAAAAGAGTGTTTGTATTGACACTTTTAAGATGAGTGGACATTTCATATTATACGTGGAGGCATCTGACTTAAAATTTTGAATATGCAGCTTCTCCTGTTGTTTGCTTAGACAAGGAATGAAGCAGATCATAATCAATTTGGAGAATCCAGAGATCCTGTCATTGGAAAAAACAGGAAACAAGGATGCCATTACTAAGGTAAAAACTGCTTTAATTCATCAAAGATTTCAGTCCACTTCAGGTTATTTACCTGTGATTTATTTTCCTTTTCTCCTGGTGTCATCTCGGTTGGGAGAAAGGGTGTTGAAGTCAAAGATGCACCTTAATTGTTATGAATCTATATGTGATATTGATGATATATACATTCATTTTCCAGGCATCAAGGGAAAGTGTTCTTCGTCAAATAACTGATGGAACGGCCCTGCTTACTGGACCAAGTGGAACTGCTGAGACATTTGCATTGATAATTGATGGAAAATCACTCGCTTACGCATTAGAGGATGACATGAAGCATTTGTTTCTAGATCTTGCTATGAGTTGTGCATCTGTCATTTGTTGCCGTTCATCACCAAAACAGAAAGCACTGGTGGGTTATTAGTCTTAGTTTTTCACTGCTGTAGGTGCATGTGTTGTTGGATAGTAAAGACTTTCTTCTGTACACTTCTCTTGAAAGAATAATTGTTTTAAATGGTAAAATACAGGTTACAAGACTAGTCAAATCTGGAACCAGGAAAACAACATTAGCAATTGGTGATGGTGCCAATGACGTGGGTATGCTTCAAGAAGCAGATATTGGAGTCGGAATCAGTGGTGTTGAAGGAATGCAGGTCTTTTCCACAGAACAGCTTACATCTCAATTAATTGTTGAAAATATTTCTCTACTTGATTGTAATTCTCACCACCTGTTAACCCTATTTTATGCTTGTTTTCAACTCAGGCTGCCATGGCAAGTGATGTTGCAATTGCTCAGTTTCGGTATTTGGAGCGTTTACTACTTGTACATGGGCATTGGTGTTACAGGAGGCTCTCATCTATGGTAAGGTCATTCATATGTTTGGATTTGGACATGGCTTAATATTTCAGTATGGGCATTAAATTAACGTCAATGATTATTGATGAATGTGAAATGTCATCATGAGTTTTCACCTTTTCATGATTATACTGATATATATATATTTTTTTCATATGCAGATATGCTATTTCTTCTACAAGAACATTGCCTTTGGTTTCTCCATTTGGCTATATGAGGCTTATACATCATTTTCTGCACAGTCTGTATACGGTGATTGGTTTTTGTCATTTTATAATGTCTTCTTCACGGCTCTCCCAGTTGCCGCTTTGGGTATCTTTGAACAAGATGTATCTGCTGCAAGCTGTCTCAAGGTATCTCACTCACTCACTTAGCAGACTCAATTATGGTCATTAGATGGTTAGTAAAGCAAAGTAAACATCTTGGCCAAATTTTGATCATTTTTTGACTTATTTCATATTTCAGTATCCTCTACTATACCAAGAAGGCATGAAAAATCTCCTCTTTGGTTGGCGCCGAGTACTTCATTGGCTGGGTAACGGGTTCTATACTGCACTAGTCGTTTTCTTCTTCTGCTCAACTGCACTGCAGCACCAAGCCTTCAACCGTGATGGAAAAACTGTTGGGATGGATGTTTTAGGAGGAACCATGTATACTTGCATCGTGTGGGCTGTGAACTTGCAGATGGCATTGACTGTTTGTTACTTCACCAAAATACAGCGTGGCCTAATTATATATTGTCTTTGTATGTTGTACATTTTCTTCGTGGCATTTGGGTCCCTGTCTCCGTCAATATCTGCAATTGGCTACAAACTCTTTACAGAAGCCCTTGCCCCGGCTGCTTCTTACTGGTTTACAATCATATTTGTGATAATCACAGCACTGTTGCCCTTCTATGCATATTCAGCAATTGAAACAAGGTTCTTTCCCATGTACCACCAGATGATACAAAGGTTAGAGAGTGGGAAACATGAAGATGATCCTGAGTATTGTGATATGATGCGACAAAAGTTACTGCAGCCACCAACATCAGTAGGTTTTTCAGCACGGTTGGCAGCACGAGCTAATAAGTTAAGGCGTAAGAATAAGAATCAGCCACAATAATAGCCTGATTGTTCCTGGAGGGCATCTGTCAACATTTCTGGGTTGTGGTTATCTGCTCAGAAGCTGAACTCTGTCCCAGCTGTATACGACTTAATGAGGCTTCTACTTTACCAGAAGGTATGGCCCTGCAAGTTAAGAGTTTTTGGTGATTTTTTATGGAAGCATCGTTCAGCTGTACCATAAGTGGAACAGGAGACTTATGCCAAAAGGAATTTAAATTTTGTTTGTTGTGAAAGAAATGTAATTTTTATACCAACTTGTATTATTATTACAATGTATTTAGGACACCATAGAATTGGTCGTAGATTTGGATTGTATTTGTTGTTTACAAGAATAAACTCTTCTTTTTCTTATTGTAACTTGTAGTTCTATTGAGTTTATTATTTTTTATTACTTCTTAATAAACTTGGATTCTTGTTTACTATTGATTATGGAGTAGAGGAATTTTCGTTTTCTTGTCTTTATTTCCCTATGCTTGATGAATTTGTTGAATCTCCTGAAGCACACAACGGATATCTAGCTTGTAACTGCAGTCAAATGTTAAAACAGCAGGCGGCCAAACGCCCTCTCATTCGTAGCTGAACATTCATTGATTGGAACTTGAAATTCTCGGCTATAATGTTCTTTCTCTTTTCCTTTTTGGTACTCTTGGCCATAACGTTGTTTCCTTTGCAGAATAAATGTCAATAAAATTGTTTGTTCTTTACCTGGGAAACACCAGAGAGGGAACTGACAAGTGAACTTCCTTATTGCCCTGGTTTGATTTCTAAATGAGTTAGTTGCACAAAAGTTTTAGCCCTAATCTCAGTGGTTTCAGGTTGAATTGTAAATGAGTCAATTTGATCTATAATTGTGTTGCCCTTTACTGTAAGTTCCCATTCCATCTCTCACCCACAGTTTGCATCCGTATCTGAATTTGCTCTTGCCAAGCCAGATTAATCCAATTCTGCAGAATTCTTTGTAAGGATCACAGAACAGAATATTGATTTACGTACGACCATAATTTTCAGCACACATTTGTTTTGTTACTGCAAAAATATACTGAGCCAGGATTAAGTGAGTGGTTAATCCATTAGTTGATGCATAGAAATGGCTGTGTGGCTGTATCTGGATGGATCTGTAGATGGTATCGCCTCAATTATGATAGGGAAAATAGAGTTACCCATACAATGAGTTCTTCACATAAATGCAACTGGCCATCATCAGTAATTGCAAGAAACTGAAATTCATGCAAAAACATCTTACATTGCCATAACCATGATCTTATTCTTAGCAATCCAATTACACAGATTAACAACTGCCCTTTTTCCATTGAATCATTGCATCCAGTTTTCATGCATTCAGAGGCCAAATTGCTTTCTCAAATGCAGACCGTTGACCTTGAATGATATGGCAGCCGGTTTCCTAACTTCCATAGATTGGTGATGCCACCAGTAATGTCATGTAGCAGAAAAATTAGTAATGAAAATCTTGGACTGGTAGATAAAATGTCGTTTTCATGTTATTTATTTATGTCGACAATTCCAACCACTACAATAAATATAACATTATGCAATCTACAAGTTGTGTTAACGATGTTTCAAGTGGGATTCAGGTCTCTCCTCCTTCCATCTTGTTTACAGGTATCCCATGACCAGATCTTAAAAGAATTACATCTACACACACAAGAAATTACGAGAAAGATGAAATAAAAAAAATAAGTGAAAGGAAAAGGTCATCGGATCATGCCAAACCATCAATGATATTGCAGATCCCCATCAGAGAACAAAATGCTAATGACACATTAATGGATATTGCAGATCCCCGCCACGTCCATGTCCATGTATTAACAAGACCATACCCATCATCGATCAGGCTCTATGGAACTTTGATGCCAAGAAAATCAGCAGCAGATTTTGCCATGACGTTTGCAAACTCATTAAAACTCAAAACACCATCTCCATTGGTGTCAGCCTCTCTCATCATATCTGATAGCTCACGATACGTCAAAGGGTGTCCCATTTTAGCCATTGATCCTGCAAGCTCAGCAGCAGTAATGAATCCATTGCCATCCCTGTCAAATGATCGAAAAACCTCCAACAACTGCTCCTGGTTGATCAATACTTCTTCATTCATATCAGGCAATATAGCACTGACCAGCTCATCAAACTCAACATAACCATTTCCATTAGCATCCATGTTTGATAACAGAACATGAAGTTGATCACCTGTAGGTTTGAGGCCAAGAGAACGTAGAAGCGCAGCGAGCTCCAGCTGCGTGAGGCTGCCATCGGAATCCATGTCGAAGCGAATGAAGATGTCCTTGAGCTGCTTGAGCTGATCGGTCTGAAGGGTCGCCATCATGGCTGGATGGAAATGGAGGAGGTGAAAGGAAAGGAATGGTTTTTTTTCTTTTTTCTTTTTTTGTATCTGTATTTTGGCTGGTTAAGGATGCGGGGCTAATTGAGTGCTGTTCTTTTCAACTGGAATGGTTCAACCAAAACCGCGTTATATCATTGCCGTGTTATGTGGGGGGTAAAAACGAGCAAGGGAATTACGCAGTCAAGTTTCTGAAATATTCTCTGTGAACGTTGGGGCATGTGGGTTCGCGGTGGCGTTGCCTTATTTTTTTCAAAACTCCATGTTTGCTATTTTTGTGCTCTATTTTGATCTTTCTCAGGACAGACATAGTTATCTTAGAAAGAATTATTACAAGAAAGTATCTGGAACAGAATAATGGTACTTTTTGTACATTCATCTAAAAACCTTGACACCGGCTTTGAAGGGCGTCGGGTTCTCTTTTCATACTCTATTCATTATTATAAAATTAATCGAGAATAAATAAATATTTTTTTTTCATTCAGATTGCACAATAAAAAAACTATGATATAGCAAAATAAAAAGAATATGGCGTGAAAGAATATTTCAAAATGATTTTTTTTTTGTTATAATTTAAACTGATAGAAAATTTGTTATTTGATAAAATATAAAAAATAATAAATAATTAAAATGTATAGTAAAATAATAAAAATACTCTTAAAATAAAATAGAAATTGATTGATCTTTTTTGAAGGTTTAGTATCGATAGTAAAATATTTTAATTAATTTAATACATTATGTGAATAAAATTAGAATGAATCATCATTAATTGTGAATGTTTTTAATTTAATAATTATCTTATAGCATTTAACACCATACGTGTATTTTATGTTTACGTTTAAGTATATCATATTAACACGTTTGATTTTTTATCAATAAAAAATACACTTAATCATAGAAAATATTAAAGGGCTTGATTTTAATTAGTGGGTCTATAGAAAAAATCACAAAAAAACTATTAATTATTGAAATAAATAAATTTTAATAAAATAGTAAATAACGGGGGGGGGGGGGGAATTGAAAAACAAAAAAAGGAAAGTGGGGTCAGGGTGTGACAACAGGGCTCGCGTGCTTCGTCGGCTGGATGTGCATGGCCTCGGCGTTAAAAAAATCAAGAATAGAGGGGAACAGCGTGTCGTCAGCAACAAGTGGAACTTTTGATGAGTGTTTCGGCGAAAAATCGGTAGCCGCTAGTTTTGACCCTCAAAAGTCAAAACCCAATTTCTATACTATTTTTACCTTTAAATCATCCCATCAATATTTAAAAACTATTTTTAAACCTCAAAATATATTTTTAATCAACTCTAAGAACTAAAAAATTATGATTCTCTCCTCCCTTCTATCTCATTGATCCCCCCCCTAATTCTACATACACGGGCCTCATGTTAACACTAATAAATTCTAGGGACCATTCTATATAAACCTTGAGCACTGAGGACCAGAATGAATTCACGTTTGTAAGAAATTACTTTAATTTTAATTTAATTTAATTTTTGTATAAGGATGTTGTTTTTTTTAGCAAACATGGCTTTTTTAGCACCATAGCTTGCCTATTCATAGCTGCAGTGCAACCCTTCATTATCTTTTAGTTAATTATTTTAATTTAATTAATAATAATGTAATTTAATTTAGTCAATAAATAATATTTACAGAGGAGGCAAAACGAAAGATAATTTCTTTTTAAAGGGTTGGCAAGTTTGGACGGCTGATAAAACTAGATTTAAATACTGATAGGGAATTTGTTATAAATTATTTTTATTTAAAAATATATTAAAATAATATTTTTTTTAATTTTTTAAAATTTATTTTTAAAATCAGCATATTAAAACAATCTAAATTTATTTAAAAAAATTAATTTAAAACTAAAAAAAACTCAAAAACATTTAAAAATAAATAGTGACTTGGATGACAAGGGAAGGTTAGTTTTTGAATGGATTGGCCTTGGGAGCATGAAGGTTTGAAAGTTATCGCTTCTGTTGGCTGTTCAAATTGAGGAGAGAATTCAGTGGTTGACTAGTGAAAACCATTCAGGGTGTGAAATCAAAATCGAGTTTGCTAATAAAACCAATAATTAATCAAACCCATCTGAAAAGATTCTCATCCTCCCCCACAATCCACAACGCTAATCGTTGATTTATCGCATTACACATTAAACAATGAATGCAGCGTTGAACATTCTTAGAAAATCACCATATTCGTCCCTCCCAGACCAGTATACACAGGAGGGGAGTGAAATTATATCGTTGGATCTATCTAAATTCTTTTCATTGTTTTATTTAATCCCAGTAAACGTAAGATAGCTGTCATCATTGTACAGATGCCTGCTCTCTTGACTCCCTCGGGGATTGATTGGCATGTTTAAAGCAAACTATGCTTATGATGAGAGCACCATATGGAATTTTGATTATGGATATGTTCATAAATCGGCAATAATAATGGTGTGTTTTCATTCTTCCAAAACTCTAGCTCCTCCTGACGCTTTAAAACATGGGATAGAAACCATTGTCACGAGCTGAGATCAATCAGCCCAGATTTCGAGTCTTTCACTGTGGCTTTCTTTATTGAACACTTCATTTGATCCCGATCAATGCTTGTGACACTATAACTAGTCACATCGGCACCACCCTGTACCGGTGCAATCATCATTTGCTACAGATGTATAACTGGAGATATCCACACCATTCATTCTTCATTACTTTGTTATCACGAGAAAGTAAACTGCTTGGCATGCAACCAGGAATACAAGAGAAAATGGTAAGAGTCAACTGAGAGTGACACGACTCTTGCTTCAAGATGAATGAACAAAATTGAATCGAGATTTTATTAACACAAAAAATACTGTTCAGAACAAAAATTTGCAGGCGCTAATTACAAGAAGAAAGAATTGCAGCACCTGTGACGTGGGAAAATTAAAATAACCTAGCTACCAGTATTAAGGGCTTGAAATCCAATCCCTACAGGAGACAGTTCATTTCAGAGACCATCCTGTACATCGTGAGCTTGTATATGTTCCATCTCAAAATTCACGAATCCTACTGTTCATAGATGAATTTATCTCTAACACTATTTACCATGTGCTCTTTAATTATCCAGGCTATAACAATCTATACTGTAATTTTGACTACCAAATGCCATCCTTCGAAACAGTCTAATTTCTTCAGATTGTTGTGCAGAGTTGAATAGCTCACTTTCTCCCACTCTCATTCCGTTGGTTAGATCTGCTATCGCTAAAGTATCAAAAGCTCTTACAACCTGAGAAGCATAGGCAGGCTTAGAGAAATACACCTGACATCTCCAAATCTGAACTTTTAATGGAGAAGCAAGAATTTTCAGCTAGTTCAGTGATCAAATTGCAATTACCTGTCCCATCCGTGGCCTCTTAGAAGCTGAATGCCGCACACAGGCCGCAGCAGCCTCAATCATCCGGAACATTTCACTTTCAATGTAGTTCTTTTCGAGCCTTGGATCTGCCAAACTTTCAAGTTCCTCATTTTCTAGTGCATGATTTAGCAAAGGTCGAGCCTGGAAGAAAGGTAAGAAAAGTTTCAGCATGAAATTGTGGAAAATCAAATACCAGTTCAACACTTCTATTTCTTTCAACATGTGCATTTTTTAGTTTTCTTTCTATACATTCCAAAAAACAAATTACTGGAAAGAGAACAAAAGAAAACTACAAAAAGCAGGATTATGTATTCTCCACCACAAGGTACAGAGAAGAGGAAACAACATCAAGACAAAATCTTTCAAGACATAACATTGTTTCACCTCTGTACATTTGTTTCATTGGTTACACACTTTTTTTTTTTTATTCTTGCACTGAGGAATATCATAATTATGCACTGAATTTAAATCAAGGTTCAGTAAGATTAGTCCTAGATCTGGGAAGGCTTTTAATTTTCCATGTACTGAGTTATTTTCTTCAGTATAAAATCTATATATGATTAGAGGCCACAGGCCACGAAATCAATGGAGCTCCAGAAAACTCAACAGAACCCCGATCCCCCACCCTGCATACACCAAGGAATAACATCCACTCAATAAGCAAATCTTCCAAACAACCTATTTCTAAAATAAGCACACCTGTTCCTGAATCAAACCACCATGGGAATATATAAGAAGTTCAGAACAGATCTTGTAGCCTTTTACCAATTCTATCCACAATTCAAATGTGAGAAGCTAGTAGTGTTTCGAGCAGAAGGTAACCATGTTTCTATTACCCTTGTAACTAATTTTCTAACAAATGTAGCAACTTCAGAAACATCTTCTCATATCAAAACTAAGCAGTGAGAAGAAAAACATATAACAGAAAGCATAAAAAATTGACTCAAACTAAGCCGTATCGATATAACCAGAAACTTCAGGATAAATGATCTAATTGAATTTATCATTTATGCATGCTGAAATAAAAGGCAAATCTTTAGAATAGATCTGCTCAGCAGACGAGGGATGCTAAGAATAAGGTCCACAAAGAGTAATTGATCCATCAATAAAACTGTCATTCAAATCCTTATTACTTGCAACTAGGTTATTGGATCTGGATGTATCTTAATGCATGCTCCAGTTAACAATCAACAATTCGTGAAAATTGAATGAGTCTATCGTCCAGAAGCAGAATGCTAGCCAGGGTGCATAAACAACTTACCCATTCAACAAGACTCTCCTCTCCCATGGGCTGGGATGCATCCACAGGCTTCCGTCCAGTGACTAGCTCCAAAAGCACAACTCCATATGAGAATACATCAGATTTCTCTGTTAATTTGCCGCTTGATGCATATTCAGGGGCCATGTATCTGAGTGATCAATTAAACATTAGATGCACATAGACATGGCTGATATATGTTCATTGCACTGGAAAAGAAAACCAAATACAGCTGTACTTTGAAAATAGTATTCCCATCAACTCCCGACTGCCCAAAAGGGCTGAAACCCTCCCTGCTCACACAAAAAAGGGCAGAGGGAGAATAGGGGTGCCCCTCAGTGACCCTGTAGTGGCAGGTATTTAAGCAAATAATAGATGATCTCTTACCCAAAGGTTCCCATAACACGAGTTGTTACATGAGTGTTTGAATCAAGAGCTAATTTGGCAAGCCCAAAGTCTGAAACCTGCAAATTAAAATCTAGAAACAGTTAAACCACAATCTAATTGAAACTAATCATAAACAAATGTTAAAAGGGAAAATTGTGCATACCTTAGCTTCATAGTTGTTATCTAAGAGAATATTTGACGACTTAATATCCCTGTGAATAATCCGAGGATGACCTGAACAAATAATAGTAAATCAAATGAATAATACCTACACCATATGTAGTCTAATAAGGAATCCCATTCATTATTTTAGCGTTAAGGAAATAGTGCACCTATCAATGAACATTATATGGCTGGAGTTCTTATTTACATGTTCTTAACTCTAGATCATCAGTAGTACCAAAATTGATATTTTCATACTAATCTTGATTGAGGTAGAATTCTGTATGTGCTTTAAGGATGAGAATATTGTGAAATTGCATTCGGTTATTAGATCCTTGTTTTTTATTACTGAAAGTTGGATCATAACTTTTGAAAATGAAGAGTGGGTACGGATGGATGGCTTAACCTTTCAATAACAAGAATAGGGAAAAGGAAAGCAGTAGCCAAGTGTTGAAAAAGAACAAAAAACAGGTGAATAATGTCTTGAGCTAATTTTGGAGGTGAATGTGAACATTATCTAGCAAATAAAATCCAGATTTGAAATACTTACAGTCTTCATGGAGATAAGCTATTCCCCGAGCTGCTCCAGCAGCAATCTTAACACGTGTTGCCCAATCCAGAGCCAGCCCGCCCACCCCTACAGAAAGAAAGACCAACAAGCATGACTGATGATCATTTTTATGAACTGACATGCCAAATCTCATCTATAAGTTGTAGCTTTACCGTGAAGATGGAAATAAAGGGTATTGTTAGGGACATAATCATATACGAGCAATCTTCGGGTCTCAGATACGCAGTAGCCCACAAGAGAAACCAAATGGCGGTGGTGTACGCGACTAATAATCTCAACTTCAGCTTTAAATTCTCGCTCACCTTGCCCTCCACCAATTTTTAGCTGTTTCACTGCCACGTCTCTCCCATCTGGAAGGTAACCTTTGTATACAGAACCAAATCCACCTTCTCCCAAAAGGTTTTGGGATGAAAACCCATTTGTCGCCTTGACTAGCTCTTCAAACGCAAACAAAGGCCTTGAATTACCTAATCCGCTTGATTCAGTTGGCAAAGAAACACAATCACTGCTAGAACCACTTGCAATTAGGGGAGCCGTAGAATGAGTCTTTGTGAAAGTTGAACCTGAGGGGGCAAATTTGAAAAACTTCAGAGTTCTTGTCAACAATCTCATTCAAAGTGCTTAGCAGCAATCTCATTAAATGCAAGTTTGCTAAGAATAGATTACCTTCTTAGTAGGAGAAATCAGAATAGATTAACCAATTATCTGTATTTTTATAAGATCCAAATGACCATATGATTTAGTTTTGCCATTTTTATTTGTTAAAGAAAATATGCTCTCGAACATTTGATTGTATGTCAGATGCAGTTCAATTGGCAAAAGTTAAATCAAATTATGAGAATAAACACCAACCGATGTTTTGGGACCTTCTTGGCAGAATTCCTAATAGCGTTACCTAGTGACTAGGAGTGGTACTATTGAGAAAAGTCATAACAAGCTAAAGAAGCAATGGTGAAATGCTGTTTAAAATAAACACCTGATCTTGGAGAAGAGCCCAAAGAAGATGGCATAACATAAACACCATTGAGTCCAGAAATCTCTTTTCGCCGCCTCCTCATGCACCAGAGAGCCAGCCCAACAAGGCTGAGCATTATAATTCCTATTGCAGCACCAATAGCCACCATACCTCCAGTACCGATGCCCCCATTACCTGTGGAGTTTGAACTTCCAGGTGAATTAGGGGCGGTATTGTTCGTGGGTGATGGCGGGGAAACAAGTGCGGGTGGAGGCGGAGCCAATCTTATTTTTGGCGGTGACAATGCTGGTGGATTGGAATCTGATGGGACAGGTGTTGCTTGAGGAGAAGTTGGAGGAGTAAGCCTAGGAGGTGGGGGCACATTACTGGGACGAGGGGCTATTGAAATTGGTGGACGTGGTGAATTCTCAGGTGGAGTTGATGCTGGTGGTGGAGGTGATCTTCGAGGAGGTGGAAAGGATGCTGGTGGGGGGGTCGGGGGAGGTGGTGGTGGTGGTGGTGAATTTTGAGGTGGCCTAGATGAGGGTTGTGATGGAGGTGAACTCTGAGGTGGCGGTGTTGATGGTGGTGGAGGTGAACTCTGAGGTGGCGGTGTTGATGGTGGTGGAGGTGAACTCTGAGGTGGCGGTGATGATGGTGGTGGTGGAGATGAGATTTGAGGCGGTGGTGGAGATGAACTTTGAGGTGGTGGTGTCGATGATGGTGGTGGAGAATTTTGAGGTGGTGTTGTTGATGGTGATGGTGGAGAGGAACTTGTAGGTGGATTCAACAGTGGTGGTGGAGGTGCAGTTGATGGTGGATTAGATGGTGGTGGTGGTGGAGGTGAGCTCACAGGCGGAGTTGCTGATAGTGGTGGAGGAGAATTGGAGTTTGATGGAGGATCACTACTGGATAAAGGCGGAGAAGGTGATGTCATAGGAGGTGGTGGTTGTGGTGGAGGGGTTGATGGTGTGGCAGGAGGAGGATTAGAAACAGTAGGAGGAGGGGTTTGGGGTGGTGGTGATGGAGCAGGAGGGGTTCTTGGGTCTGGTGGATTGGCATTGGGCTGTGAAGGTGGGGAAGTGGGAGGAGGAGAGGAGGCTTGTGGTGGTGAACTAGTAGTGGATGGTGGTGGTGTACTGTTTAAAGGTGGTGGAGTAGCAGAGGGGGGTGAATTTGGGGATGGAGATACAGTTGCCATCGCTACAGTTCCAAATCAAGCGACTTCAAATCACATCACAGAATTTAAACTTTCATTGGCTTTTCACCAAGTTCTCCCAATTCCAGTACGAAAGGCAAGGTTTAGATCAAAACACACCCATCAATTTCAAGAAATAACTCCAAAATGAACAAACTTTAAAACCAAGAGAGATTCAAATCACCAAAACTTCACCAACCATGCTCTGAAAAGTCACCAAACATTCATACTTGAAATCACAGTAACCTCTTTGGAGCCAGACCCTAATCACTTTCGGGCTTTTTAGCTAAACCCAGATTTCCAATCTCTTTACCCGCTAAAACTCAGATCAAGAATCACAAACAAGACCAAAGCCACTTCACAACCTTTTAAGCAACACCCAAATTGCTAAATTTAGAGTAGAATTTAAAAGACCCAGACTTCGATCAGTAATCTGATTCCAGCACCGCCAATAAGATCCTCTACATTCAGCGGGCAAATGCAGCGACACTTACACCATTAATTACTCTACAAACAAGAAACCAGATGCTAAAACTCAAGAAACCGTACCTTTCTTTTACTTCAGGTCATTTGCATTGCAGCCAATATCGGCTGGTTCTTTAAAACTCTCTCTCTCTCTGTCTTACCTACATATGAAGTCTCTCTCTCTCTCTCTCTCTCTCTCTGTCTTACCTACATACGAAGTTCAAATCAGGAACACGGATTGTGGGGCCTCAAATCCAAAGCAGTGTCGATAGAGACCGTCAAAGCTGAAGAATAATGAGGCAGTTTTTTTTAGCATGAAAAGTAAACATTCACAGATTTTTCAAATCATCATCGTCTCCGTCATAATAGTGTTATTATTAAATTAAAGGTCAAGGTCTATTAAAGCCTGGGACTTGCTTCATGGTAACGTCAAGTCCATGATATATTTTATCAACCTACGACTCTTTTTTTCATTATTAACCTTCAAGGATCAGCATTCATGTCTTTAGGCTCTCTCTTTTTTTTTTTTTTTAATTTCAATTACTGTTTGGCAATAGTAGTTCGATAATGATTGTAATTTTTAAGTGTTTTATAATACTTTGAAAGATAACATCAAAAAAAAATTGATGTATTATTTTTAGAATATTTAATTTTTAACTTTTTAAAAATCACATTAACAACTGAAAACCATAGCTTTATCAAACTGATTCTCTCATTTGGATCTTTTCTCCTGAGTATTAACTAGATTCTCTCTACCGGGTTTGTACATTTAGACATTTTGTTTGTATTCTGATAATAATATAATATGTTAGAATGAAATTTAATTGATTGTTTATTTTTGTGTTTTAAAATTTTTTTTAAAAAATTAAATTATTTTTATTTTTTTCTTCAAAATAATATTTTATTGTGTTTTTAGATTATTTTGATGCGTTGATTTCAAAAATAATTTTTAAAAATAAAAAATATATTATTTTAAAACGTTTCTAAGTAAAAAAATTACTTTTAAAAATAACCATTATTAATATATTTTTATGCTGAAAATTTTTTTTCTCGAGATGAAATAAAAGGTATGCTCTCATAATTAATTGTTACTCTCTAGAAACCAGGAACTTTCCTTTGGTGTATCTTTGTATATCATAAAGTTATTTATTTATCTATATTAAAATAATATAGATTTGATAAATTAAAAAAAAAATCAAAATGTGACTAGATACCCACCTTCCCCACAGATAATGATTTTTTTTTGTCTTCAGGCCTTGTTTGATACTGTAAACTAACCCATAATGGTCTGTAATCTGCATGTTCATTTGGATTCTTTTTTTATAGTGCCCTAGTTTGACTGAAATTAATTATTACAAAGCTAATTTTAATTCAACATGGTTCTCATAGCTTTTTAACTGGTGTTTTGGACAAGGTTAACTTTTAATATTTTTATTTTAAAAAAATTTATTTTTAACATTAACATATTAAAATGATAAAAAAAACATTAAAATATTAATTTAAAATAAAAATATATATATTTTTCAAAAACACTGTGGAATCCTGGCATCAAACACCCCCTTAAAATAATACATGTGATGCCATATATATATATATATATATATTCTCCGAATAACAAATCAACATTGATCTTGTATATGTAAGAGATGCCATTGTTTTCTGATATAGAAATGTGTTTCCGATGAGAACAAAAGAATGCTCAGAGTAAAATATCACCTCTAATGCAGTAGAATCTGCAAATATTCTTTCCATCCATCTGCATTTCTTTATAGGGTAAACTTGTGTCTTTACACCCCATTCAATCTTCTATGCTTTATTTATTTTGCTACATCCATGTGAATCTCGCACCACGCAGATGCAATGGCCGTGTCGTGTGCGAAAATAACTTGTAATCTGTGACAACATGCTCTCTGTTATCAATTTAGATTGAGCTATCGTACAAGCTGGTGAGTGGAAATTGGATGGGAGAATAAAGAGTGGTGAACCAGAGATTTGTCTGCTGAAAAAACTGTGGCTGACGCAGAGGTTGAAGAGGGGGGGCCTCACGGCGGAAAATGCCAGATCAAAGTGGACAAAATATTAACAAGTGGTGGTGGGCCAATTTTGTCCAATCATTGAGGCCATTCCGTGAAACTTCAAAGAGAAATTCAACTTGTTTATTGTTTCCAGGTTTTGACCCTGTGAAAGAATTATAGATTTTGATATTATTCTAGAAAAAGTCCATGTTATGATCCTTTTTTACCATAAATTTATGTTGAATTAATCAATTATGTTTTGACCCTATGAAAGAATTATAGATTTTGATATTATTCTAGAAAAAGTCCATGTTATGATCCTCTTTTTTACCGTAAATTTATGTTAAATTAATCAATTATGTTTTTGTTTTAGGGTGTTTGGAAGTATAGTGATAATGGCTTTTTAAAGTATATTTTTACTCGGGAAAGCATCTAAATATAATTTTTTTTATTTTTTAAATGATAAAAAACATAAAAAAGAATTCATAAAATGAAATCTATTTAGCTTTTCTCCCTTTTCCTTTTCTCCCCTTCGCACGCCATACATGTTTTTCCTTTAATCAATTGCCTCCAGACTTTATCAATGCAATCTTTTTTCGCCTGGCAAACCTGGCTTGTTTAACTGAATCTTAATTTATGTTTTGATTTTGGACATAAATAGTTCATTGCCTTTAATTAATCAAATTAAAAAAAGTGTCGGTGGAGGAAGATAGGGCAAGCAAACCGTAAATTTGAACACACGCGTCCATGATTCATGCATGCACTTCTACAGCAACTGGGACTTGTAAACCCAGCAAACTCCTAGTTAATAAAGCCTATTGAATCGGTGCGAGGGAACCATTGATATTAGTAATGAAATAGTTTATATGTAAGCGCTACTATCCGAGGGTCGGATAATTTCTTTTAAACGTGAAAAAAAAAATCACTATTTGATATTTTTACTGGCTATTGTGATCATTTTAAAAAAAAATTATATGATTTTTTATCTAACTTAAAATTAAAATTAAATCCTATTGGTACTTTATTTTAACATGACTGAATAAATTTAGCTAGATCAAGTATATTCTAATGAATCGATAAAAAGAGTACAAGAATAAAATTGATATAGAAAACCTCTTAGTCCAACTACTTGTATAGTTTATATTTAAAATTAAATCATGTAAGTTTTATTTTGTTATTATTCAATGAACTTAATTAGTTTAAAGATAACATGACTAGCTAGTAAAAAAGATTGAAGGATGTAACTTTTTTTAAAAAAATATAAAGTTATCAGAAAAAAAACTCTTTATCTAATTTAGGTTTAAAATTAAACATTGTAAAAGTTATTTCAATTTAATTTAGTCAATTTGATTAGGTTGAAAATAACCCAGATTACTATTAAAAAAAATTTAAAAAATAATTTTTTTTAAATGAATCAAAGAAAAAATAAATGACTAAAAAAAAGGAAGGGTGGGGCAATTGAAAACAAAAAGTGCACATGAAGAGCTTTAATACTTGCCTCCATGTTAATTCTCAAGTCCCTTTATATAGAAATATAAGTAGTAATAATGTAGTTTTGTTTGGGAATACGGTGTAAATTATGTTTCTAAAAAATTAAATTTTTTTATATATTTTAAATTATTTTGATGTGTTAATTTTAAAAATAAAAAATATTATTTTAATACATTTCAGCACAAAAAAATCCTCCCATTATGTTTTCAAAGGTAGAGAGCCATTGGGTTACGTTGTAAGGATGATTTTCTTGACGACGGTGATGTGCCGCAATCTATCGGTAGAGTTGTTACCTCTAACTCCAGAAATTTAGCATAGTTATAAGTGAGCATGCTTTCTATAATAGTGTTATGACATGACATATCCGGTAATGTTTTGTTCTTTTAGAATGTTTTTTTATTCAAAAGTATTTTTAAAAAATTAAATTTTCATGAAATACTATTTCAAATGCAAATTTACATAGTCGGAGTGTTTTTTTTATTATCCAAACTTTTATAAAATATTCATATTTTTATTCAAAAGTATTATTATCCAAATTTTTTTATTGATTTTTTTTTAAGAAAACAAGAAACTTCATGTTCAAAGGGGGGGAAAAAACCATTAAATTGCCCATTTATTTCCTCCTTTCAATTGCGTTTTCCATGAATAAGCATGAAATTTCTCGCCTCGGGTGGTGGCACTTAGAAGTTGGAAGATGTCAATTATGGATTATTTGAAGTGCTGCTACATGGGCCCGAGGAACTATTAACAAAGACTTCATTAATAGGTTGTTTGAATTTAAAGGAGAAATTATATTTTAAATGTTTTTCTATTTGAAAATATATTAAAATAATAAATTTTTAATATTATTATATTAAAACACTAAAAAATATTAAATTAGTTTTTAAAAAATAAATAAATAATCTTAAAAAATACAGGCTGACCGACAGTACCTAAGATTCCAGTTGAATGTGTTTATAGTGTTCGCTTGTAGGTTTGGAACTGTGGATGGTTCGAAGAAAAGAAAGACTCTGACATGTATCTTTAAAAATAAATAAATAAATAAATAAAAAATCAGGCATGGGTCGGTGGGTATTAAAAGAGGGTCGCTACAGTAACAACAGGGGCAAAAGGCTGCACTGCATACATGGGTTGGGTTGGGTTGGGTTGGAGTTTGATGATATTATTTTTCTGCATCGTTCAAGAACGTCTCTGCGCTGTTGTTTTATGTTTAATGAAATTTAATTCCTGCTAAAAAAGTTCCCTTTTGTTTTCTAAATAAACGAGGGCTTAATTTAGAGGGCCAGCATTAGTAAATATAGTATCAGTTATTTAGCGACACTGACACTGTAGCAACCAGCAAGGGCTTAGTTTAGGGCCTCCACGGTAGAATTGCTAAAAAATTCAAGAATGATTTTTTAAAAAATTTATCACGATAGATTAAAAGTTTTGATGGAATACTTTTTTTTTTTTTTTTATAAAATAACATATTTTTAAGTTTGACAAAATAGATGTCTTATTTTAAAATAACAATATTTAAATATATCGTATTTTTTAAACATGACAATTATCAATCAGTAGGCCGATTGGATGTAATTGTATAATTAGTCACTTGTTTCACATAAAAACCATGAATCAACAAATGTTTTCTTTCAAATATATTTCACGAGTAAAAATATATATTTTTATCTAACTTATAAACTATAAGACAGACTCCAATTAAAATATTAAAAAGTTATTGTTCGTATAACATTTTTTATAGGTGATTCCGAGCAATTAAGTATAGTTTTGTTATAATTTGATGAGGATTTGCCCCAAACAAATTATGTGAATAACTTAATATATGCTTTTATAAAATAATAGAACATGTCTAGGTTCAAGATGAGGTCTAATTGTGTTAGATCAGAATGATGGTTCAAAAGAACCATGATTTTTTATCAAATTATTGAATCACGCTTAAATTTTTACAAGAGTTTCAAGAGATTGTTTTCCTTTTAAATAGCATGGAATCTCTATTTCAACCATTGAATCTTTACATTTTAAAAATCTAACTTTGAGACGTTGATTTTGACAGATTCTTTACAAACCAATCAACCGATCGATCCTGGATTTAAATAGATATAGTGACAGTAAATAGTAACATTAAATATAATTTTTCTTGCCTTTTAATAACGATATTCAATTGATATTGCGGTTCAATATCATAATATTTAGTAAAATATCACAATTTCCAATCATAACATCTAAAAATGTTATTTTTCAAAAAAAATTTTACTTCAATATAATTTCTCTATTTATTTGCATTTTTACAATATATATATATATATATATATATATATATATATATAAAACAATATGAAAGGTTCATAATTCTGTAGCCTCGAAGAACCACATGCAGCTAGAGATCGACCCATGATAGGATCAAGCCAGCTACTAGCCTATTGCTCCTAGTCTACAAGACATTTGACTTTTAGTACCTCGTCTCGCCAACAGCAACTAGGCCTTGCACTGCTGCACGTGCAAGCCATCGTATAGCTTAAAAACAAGATGCGGACCCTGTTTCGAACGATTTCCTTTGACTACTCAGAACTCAACTGAGCTTTTAACGAGTCAATAAATCTATGCAGACATAAACATGGGCACGAGGCACGAGCCACGAGGCAGAATGCATAGGCACGAGCGAATATTCAAGTACGTATCTGATAACAAGATACAAATAATTGGATGTTTTTAGTTCGTGTTTGGTAATGATACGTAACATGATTCTGAAAAGTATTTTTTGATATCTTTATATATATATATATATATATTATTTTTCACATTAACTTATTAAAACCATAAAAAAACCTTAAATACATTAATTTAATATTTTTTCAAGTAAAAACCAATTTAAAAACACATTCAAAACCGAAATTACTACAACATCAAATCAACATTTAGATGATTTTAAAATTTTTAAATCAAAACCATTCAAAAACATAAAAACTAAATAATTTCAGCCCAAACACATAAGATCATTACAACCTTATTGATGTTTCGTCAAGGAAACAGTCATGCATACATCACAAGCTAACATTTGAAGAGTTTCATTGCTGCTTTAGTTGGCCAGAGGACATCAACGAAAATTGCAACCCCTTACTGAACTTTTCACAAGAAAACAAAAATATTATTACACTTTCCTTCGAAATTTAAGCATTACTGGATACAACAGTCGTTACACTAAATTCTGGAATTAGAACTCTTTGGTCGTTAGTTGCCTATGACAAATCCTGTGACGACTCGGGAATGAACCTCTTCGGCTACCTCTGGATTCAATCTAATCAGTTATCCTTCCATACTCAACGACCAAACCAGGTGCTGCAACGAGAGCGTATCAGCTAGACAGACAGCAGTAGCAAGGGAATGTCTCAACCTGAAAGGGAAGGATAAAAAAAGAGTGGATGGACGAGGAGATCAGTTTTGCTTCCTGGCCAGAATAGAGTTTCTTCTTGAAGAAATCTCAGCTGCCCAGCTCTTTCCAATCGCAGTTTGAAATTTTCCTACAGATAAAAGTCATGTATGAATATCATGAACAAAAATTTTGACAAGGTAAAATTATATAATCAGAAAGCTCCGATCGTATGCAGTTTGAGATGAACAAGTAGTAGATTCTACCTGCTGTTGAAAAGAAAAACTCATCCAACACCTTCCCATGTTCTGTGAAAACATGACATCGAATGAGAATTCCTTGGAAGCGGAGCATTTAAATTCGTCAGATAACCTACCCATTTCATATTCCAATGCTCGCAAAATCATCTCAACCTGAACATGAGACTTGGAACTTTAGATTGCTAACAAAGAATTGAACATGGGAATGGGTATACAAATAAAAATGCAAATCAAGTGCTATAAGAAAATGTGGTTTATGGATTTGCTTCAGGAGAGCGTAAAACTTCATTGGTTTAACACATTGAAGTTGATTCCAGTAGAAGCTTTTTATAGCATTAACATTGGGAAGTTTTCCGAGTGAACATCTAGCGAGAGAAAGGGAGTCACCAAACATTTCAACAGCAACCGGTGAACATATTAAACACAAATTGAGGAGGATCACAATGTCAGTGGATGGAAGAAGTCCCTGGGCAGTAACCAAACAACTTTAACGTTTTTATTTTCTTTTTAATAATTCCCTTAATCCTTAACACATAACGGCCATCAGAAACAGCTTCCTGCAGCTTTTCCAAAAGACTGGTCATCAATAATTCAAAAGTAGATGAGGATATATGACACACATGGCAAACACATTTGATTTGAATACTGTCCTGTGTTTCAATGACTTTCACTGCACATTGCAATAGCAAGAAAATCAATTGAAGAAGCATTTGGAACCATAGACCTGTTTCTTATAGCATCATTCAAAAATTCGAACTTTGTCAAAGTCTTCGACAAGGTTGGCCTCCAAGGAAGCATTGTTTTCATACTCCGCCCATAACTCTTTGATCTCTTCAGCTGAAAATATTTAGTTCCAGAAAACTCAAAGCTGAAACTGCTAAAAGTCAGGATAGCAAGATTCAGTATTTGAGTAACCCTCAGTCCACCAAGAACTCAACACATTTCATTTAAAGCTGCTTGCTCCAGCCTACTCTTTTCTTGTTTAGGAACACCATTTGATGGTGTTATATCTCCAACAATAGCTATCAAAGTCCAAATCCCAACTCAAAATTCAAAACTCCAACAAAATATATGTGCATATTTTGCAAAAGTAAAACACAATAAGCTCAATTAGATATATAAAAAGAGAACTATTACAAACATGGAATAGAATCGCCAATCAATGCTGTTGTTGTTGTAGGGCTCTTCTCCCATTCTACAATTATCAACAATACACGATTCTGATTTCTGACTGCAAAACAAATATTTGCAGACACACATTGTTCACTTACTCATTAGGTGTAAGCTTGGGTATGCTCTGTGGACTATTATGGCTTTGGAGCATCAACTTGTATATTTTACTTTTATGGTCTGACAAGAGTCAAATAGTGACAAATTAACAGTGTCAAATGTGCTCATGAAACACATTGATATCTGCTCTCCTAATTTTTAGCCAAAATTCAGTTTTAAGTGAGAGATCTATTCTCCAATAATTTAGTCCATTTTTTTCCTGAGGTGGTGATCTATTCATGACATGCCAAGGCTGAAGCAGTACAAGTAAAACATCGAGCCATTTATGCAGCAAGGAGCTATTTTCAAAAAAAAAATAAAAATAATAACATTATGGATTCAAGACATGATTTTGCTTACGCAAAATACCATAACCCCGCGCCTCCACATTGGCCCATACCACCACCAAATCCATGCCCTATACATTCTCAAAGAATCATGTAAATTTCCATTAGAGCATAAATGAACCTGTATCAATGGAAATAACATATCATTTATCAACCATATTGATCTATTAAAAGAATCCAACATAATACCATCTTTTTCTACCAGTCTACTCTGTCCAAAATATAAGGCAACCAAGTGTCGCTCAAAGCTAATTTAAGTGGTAAATTTGCAACAATGGCTTGTTTTAAGAATGAAAACTACAGGAATACATTAGGTGACTTTTTTAAGGACCTGTAAATTATATGGGTGCTAGATACAGTATCAACAAGTAGAGTTAATCAGATATCCAACACCATCCTGCCTCTATTCTCCTCAAAAGACAAAAAAATGATTTAGTCTAATAGCAAATTGAATCTCTGGTTTCTCTCTTCTGATTGATAACCCAAGACTTTCCTGTTTGATTAAAGCCCAATAATCTTCCCTTGTATCTTAGCATGACATCAAACCATTTGTTTCCAATTAATCATAACATTTATGTAGTTAAATCATTTATAAATTGGTCTATTCTGCCCTTCAGTCTACAAATTTGAATTACATGATGCAAGAGTGTAAATACACACATTGACTTTCTTGAAAGTGCACACAAAGAAAGAAAAACACAAGTCTTCTCATGATATAAACTGTTTAACCTTTCTAAGTTCAGCTTTTCACAGCGAACTAAAACGATCATCAGCAATCAGAGCCATCAATGACATACTGTACATATGGTCAGCAATTGATTCAGGACTCTTTATCCCATGGTTGATCCATCCCTTCAGTTTTGTGATATGAGAGAGAGAGAGATTAGACATTTCTAAAATGTAATCTAGACCTTTACCTACATCAGATCAGGCTCACATAGAGTAAAAAGGCAAAAAGAAAAAAAAATCAAATGAGAACCAAATATTTTGCTCATGATCAAAGCAAAGAGAAGTGCAACAAAAAAAAACATTAAGAAGCATATGTATACAAGGCATAAATACACAAGCATGTACGCACCCATGGTATTTGAAAAACAAAGGAAAGGAATACTGGTTCCAACCTCTTTCAGAGTTGCTTACAGGTGAAACAAGCTGAACTTCAAGGGGCTTTTGTACCATAATAAGCCACTTGAATATATGTTTATCTCATGTAGCGGAGACACTAATTCTAAAACACATTACATTGTCAAGGCTGAGAATTTATGATAGAGATTTCAATTACAGGTACAGGGGCCACTCGATTTCCATCATGCAAGGTTTCGCTATAATTCTTAAAGCACAACAACAGTAGTCTGGTAATCTCTGCAGACCAAGCTAGAGCATAATTTGCATAAACTCATCGGTGAGAACACTTAGTACAGCACATGCACATGGATTTATGGAAAAATGGGATGCCCTTAAATGCCAGTTTTTGAAGTCCTACTTAATGTAACAAACACAATAATATCCAGTCTTTGCACTGACCTTCTCACACAATCCAATCCAGTCCTGACAAACTAATCAACTAGAAGGCAACTCAATAATTACTCTCCTTTATTCCAACAATATCAACAAATTCGCTTAAGCTTATAGTCCTTATAATTTGGAAAGCCAAATCGCTGCTAACTTTTAGGGAATAAAAAAGTGAATAGAACAAGAATTGGATGATCTTGTTCTTGCATTGATTTCTAACCTAAAATCATAACTTCTTAATCAATCACAGACACAAATTATCTGCTCTAAACTGGAAAAAGAAACCCCATTTCATAGTTAACAAGAAAAAGGAGAAAGCTTTTCCATTTCCCAATCTATATTCTAAGAAAAGAAAAGCAATCCTTTTCCCACTCTCATTCATACCTTCAATCGATGGCACAATGTGGGGAAATCAATAGCCGATGAAGCTGATGAGTTACCCGTCATAGATTCGGACTCCTCAACGGATCTCATGGATCCTAACCCTTCCGAATTAAGCTTTTCACAGCGAACTAAAACGATTCTTGGGTTCGGAGCTTCGTATAAGAAAATGGGCTGCCTCCGTTTAAAGAAAGCAAGGGAGGAGCGAGTAGGTGAGGTGAACTCAGTGGAGGAGTACAGTGAGTCCGTGTATTAACAACCGTTATTTTTTTTTATGTTCGGTTTCTGTTTTGTTCGGTTTCCGTTGTGTTCTGCTTGGTCTCAGACACCGGAAAAAGAATGTCCTCTCTTTAACTCGCTGTCACTCCTGCAGACGCCCACTGTAATAGGGTATCTTTCACACACTTCCATTTTTTTTTTATCTCCCTCTTCTTTCTTTTTAATTTTAATTCTTAAAAAAAGACAGAGAAATTGTTTCATATCGATTTTCTATTGACGAGCAACAAAATACATTGATCAGCTGCGTATATATATATATAGGTATAATCTGTATCGACATTGTAGTGTCGCGTAACTGTGGAATTAATTATTATCGATTTAAAAATTGGCAATTATGTGGACTGAGAGCATCATTTTTCTTCTTCAGTAGAAAAATTATGATTAAGTTTAATGTTTATGCAAAAGAATTATAAAAGAGTTTATAGAAAAATATGGTTTGTCGGGATTGTCAATCTGGCAAAGGTACAAATACAATGCGGAGACGCGCCAATCCAGTGAACCAAAAATCCAGCCCAAAACACTAAATGAAAAGCCCAGCTCAGAGTTTATATATTAATTTTAACTCGGGCTTAAATAAACTTGCATTTCACAATAAATAATTTTTGTTAGCACCAGAAACAAAAAAAACAATAAATAATTGCCTTGAGATATCCTGAATTTTCTTTAGCTGTAACTAGTCATCATGCCCGCGCTCTGCTGCGGTATCCAAAAATATTTAATTTCAACAAATAAATGCAGTGAGAGAAGGACATATGTGAATAACATAGGTCATTGATTGTATCGTGTCATGATAATAATAATTAAACTGTTTTTTTCATTGTTTATTCTTTGTTTTTTTTTTACAATTGTTGTATACCAATAAAAGGTGAAAAAACTCAATAACAATGGAAAATTTTATTTTAAAGTTCTATGAGTAATAGCCAAGCCTCCTATTAGACAAATTATGTCAGAAGTCAGAAGGTTCTCTAATATATATATATATATATATATATATATATATGGATAGCTTTAACCAAGAGAATATGAGAAATATATCATGATGTATAGATGTGAACGTAAGGGAGATGTTTTTAATTGATCGGATGGGTCACAAGGGAAAATCTGTTGAAAAAACAAATAATAACAATAATTTATAGTGGTAAAATATTTGGGGTGCTGGGTACGAATGAGCTGATAACTTTGTTGATGATCATAATTCATATTTATGGATGAAGCTGCCAACACAAACATCTCAGGAATAGATGTATAGAATAAATGGAATTGAAAAAAAAAAGCACAATAATTAGCCTTTATGAATGCATTGGTAGCTATTAACCAAGCAAGGAAAAAAAATGTATTCTGACTATTCAAAGTAGCAAACAACTAAAGTATTCATTTAAAACTAACAAAATGAAAATTTAGTTCAAAACATGTTGTTAATTTTGCGCAAGCCAAGTCTGTCATCATCATGGGACTAACATGACTTTATACATATCTGTTAGTAT
>Ga0325402_1000370_pt1 | contig 29915 bp, 11 predicted proteins | sample PopdelMetagenome_22_FD_207212 | JGI IMG/M metagenome (GOLD analysis project Ga0325402, IMG submission 207212) | Populus deltoides microbial communities from Bellville, Georgia, United States - Xylem-PdKOR-R3 | ecosystem: Host-associated > Plants > Phyllosphere > Stem > Wood/Secondary xylem... | reverse complement strand
GGGACTGGTTGCGTAAAGGGAAGGTTTTAGCACCCCTAGTACGCCCTACCTAAGGTAAGCTGCTTGGTGTTTGATTTGCCTTATAAATGTTATGGTGTTGATGTTCTCTAATCCCATCAGTTTCCTAGGATAAGTCTGCTCTGATGAACGAAATCTAGGGTGCTTTAAAAACCTATTTTTATCTTAGTGTTTTATACTCTCACGGCTCGCAAATCGCGGAGTAAAAAAATTTGAAATGTCCTTGATTATAATCAAGGCTTCTTTCAAGGATGTGTGCGGATTTATTATTCCTAGAAAATTATTTTGGATATTTACCACTCCGGGTTTCTTTATCCAAACATTAGTGGTGAATAATAACAAATTATCCCCAATAATATTTTGGATATTCGTCCTTTAGGGATTTCTTTATCCAAACATTAGTGGTGAATAATAGATAAATTCCCCCCAAAATAAGATTTTTATATTTTTTGGAATATTGGCCAATACTCTTTGGAGTTTTACAAACATGTTGTAAAATCCAGAAATGCAAGAAAAATGATTTTTGTTGTGTTTAAGAAATCCATGCGAAAACACATTTTTGAAACTTCAAATATTTGTTTTTTTAGATAAAAGATGTAAAAAACAATGTTAGGGTATTGGTCGTATGCATGAAAACAAAACATTTTTTTTATAAACATTTTTTTTGTTGATGAAAACCGGGTATTTTAATACCGGATTTGTATCTTTACAGTAAAAAAATACAAACTGATATTGATCAAAATACAGTAATAAAATTACAGAAAATCACATATTTTTAAAAGGTTTTTTTTTAGCATTTTATGAAATTTTTGACTGGACCGGACCCGGCCCAAAAGGAAACTGGGCCGAAATCAGCCCAAAATAAATTGGGCTTACTTTCTACAGGGCTGGACTTAGCCCAGCCCAAAACAAACAGTAACTGGGGGTACTGTACACGCATAGTAACCGGGTTATTGTACATGAGCATAGTAACCCGTTAATTAATTAGCGGGTTACTGTGCATGCACAGTAACCGGCTAATTATTTTCTTGCTTACAGAACGTGCACTGTGCACGTTCTGCATGCAAGAAAATGACCCCAAAATGGTGATAATGGGAAATAACGGGAAGGATTACCTGAGATGATGAGCTTGGATAGATGGGCTGACGGTGGTGCTGGTGGCCGGTTTGGCGGTGGCGTTGCCGCGGCTGCTCTTCCTCCTCTCTGCTGTTTTTTCTTCAGCTCTGTTCTCCCCTGTTTCCTTTGTTCCCTCTGTCAACCTTGTTCTTCCTTCTCTGCAGCGGCTTTGTGGAGGTGCTGGTGGCGGCGGCGTGTGGGAGAAAGATGACAGTGACTGGAAAGTCCAATGACAGCAGCTGTTTACTCCTTCTTCCCCGTGCAGAGGAGCAGGTGCTGCCTTTTCTTCAAATGGTGCAGCGCCGGGTGGGAGGAAGATGATGAGCTGAGGCAGGATGGTGGTGGCGTTTGGCAACGCTGGTGAAGTTTGCTTTGCTTCACTGTTTCTGTCACCTTGCTTCTCTGCTTCTTCTTCCAAGTGGTGGTTCTAAGAGGAAGGTAGGCGGTGCCTTGTTGTTCTGACTGCTTTGCTGGCGGTGGAGGCCGGTGGCGGTGTAGTGGCTCAGGACGGTAGCTCCAAGCAGTAGCGAGACTCGACTGTTCACTCCCCTTGGTATTTCGTTTTGCTTTCTCTTCTCTTCATTATCAAGCCTCTTCCCCTTCTACACTCCATATTCCTGTTCTTCTCTTCTGTATTCCCCTCTCAAAAGTTCTTGGCGTGGCTGCTGGGATGAAGAAAATGATGAGCTGGCGATGGCGTTCTTCCCTCTGTTTTTGATCCTGCTCCTTCTCTGTTTTCCCGTGGGCTGCTGCTTCGTTGCACCGCTGGAGGAGAAGGAACTGCTGAGAAGAAAATGGTTGCTGCTGCTGTGGAGTTCGGGGAAGGCTGGTCTGGGGCTCCGTTGACAGAGACGGCTGCTTCGGGTGCAGGGAAGAAATGGCCGAGAGAGGGGAATGGCAAAAGGGGGGGGGACTGGTTTTGGTTGTCCTCTCTTTCTCGTTAAAAAAAAAAACTGAACTCTCGGCCTTCCCTCTAAAAGAACCCCCCTCTTTTAGTTTTTTTAGCCCTCTCTCTTTCAGTTTTCCAGCCGCCTCCCTCGTTTCAAAGCTTCCCCGTTTTCTCCCCTTCTCTGTTTCCTCTCTTTCTAAACTCTCACAGAGGCTATCTTCATTTCAAACTTCCTTCCCCTTTCAGTTTCAAAAGAGCCCTCTCTCGTCACCAAAAATCCTCCCCCCCTCCTACTGGTGTTGAGAGCAGTATTTATAGGCTAGAGGGGCGCGGGCTGCTGTTGCGCGTGGGGAGCAGGGGAGCGGCCTGCTGGTCGGCCAGACAGGGGGCGTGGGGCTTTAGGTTCGGTCACTGTTCCATGTTTTAAGGGGGGCGTGGGGCTTTAGGCAGCGTGCAGAAAGAAAAAGAGAGAGAGATGAACAGTGTCGTTCAAAACGACACTGTTCAGTTTTTTTTTTTAATTAATTTTATTTTATTTATAGGGAACCAAAAATGAATTACAACATTTGGGATAATCATCTAGGTGGTGGCATGATTTTATTCGCACAACATACTGCCCTGCTTTAGAAAATGGACTTCCTCAATCATTAATTAAGACACAACAATTTCATCGTCATTGAAGAATAGCTACCGCTATTTGGTTAAGCTCTAAATTTACTCTTTAAAGATCACCAATACAAGTTTTATAAATTTTAAAGCCACTAGAGACTTAAATGATTGTTAATTTCAAGACTCGTGAGATTAGTTGAGGTGCATGCAAGTTGGTCCGGACATCCCGTTAATAATAATAATAATAAAATAGCTACAGCTACACAATTGGTAATGGGGAGACAATCTAATTCTGGAAGGACAAATGGATGGCAGCTGGTCCTCTTAACATTTGATTCCCATCACTAAATGCAATTTCAGCACAACCTTCCATTTGTTTAGTTGCAACGAGGGAGAACATGTTAGGGACCACTGTATGGAATTTTGAATGGATAAGGCCACTTCTGCCTTTTGAGGAGATACAACTGACACATCTACATGCTTTGTTGTCATTAGTAAACATTAATACAAGAAAGGAAGATTAGAAAAAATGGGAACATTTTGGTGATGGACTTTATATTGTTCGGTTTGCCAATAATTTAATTGACCAACTGGAATTCTCAGGTTCGTTTTCTTTTGCAAACTTGCTATTGAAATGTTTTGCTCCTCCTAAGATTGAGATGTTCTTATGGTTGGTTCTACAAAATAGAATCTATACAAGAAGCATATTGTTGTGTAGAAATTTAATTCAACTGAATCAAGCTTTGTGCCCTCTATGTCATACTGAAACATAGCAAGCACATCATTTATTCCAACATGATCATGTTTCATGGATGTTTTGGAATTGTTTCATAGCCTAGCTTGGATTCATTTAGTGTGTTGCTATCCAATTTTTTATTTAATATTTTTGAAAAAAAAAACAAAAAATAGCAAAAAAAAGAAAAACTTAAAAAATATATTCTTGATATGTTTACATTTTTTTTTGTATTTTCAGTGTCGTCTTAACATAATTTAATTTTTCAAAAATCTTTTAAACATATTCAACTTTTAACATGTTATTTTTTAAATAATTTATTTTTCTCGTTGAATCGATATTGATATTGCTCGTTTTCAAAAATTTTAAAATATATAAAAAAAATCAAAATTTATATATATAAAAAAAAAATTAAAGACCAAGCCAGGACATAACACACAATAGGGGGCAACGAGATGACATGCCCGCGCGCTACCGCGGGCTTATAAAACAAATGCACTTGATAGTGTTATAATTGTGAATCAGCGCCAGATAAGTAATAGAAATTAAAGGTATGATGAAGCAAATATTTCATGACGGAAAAAAAAGTTGTGTTGGTGATAAAAAACTTAGAGACTAAACAAAATAATTTGTAGCAATCTACAGTGTTTTGTGAGGAAAGATACAGTGCTTTCGCCACATGATTTAGCTTTTCAGTTAATAAAAAGCAAAAAAAATTACAAAGTTAAATTCTCTACCAACTTAATATTAAAAAAAAAACCAACAACGATAATTTTGGAAGGAAAAAAACCCATGAGAAAAAACGTTGCAGCAATTGACAATATTTTGTGAGGAAAACTATAGCGCTTTTCCCAATAAAATAAAATAAAAAACCATTTAAAGAAATATTGTAGCAATCCACAGTGTTTTGTGAGAAAAACTACAACGCTTTCCTCATATGATTTAGCTCTATTGTAATTATAATTCTTAACCAACTCAATATTAAAAAAAAATCGACAAAGATAATTTTGGGAAAAATTATAAAAAAATCACATGAGAAAACACTGCAACAATTCACGGTGTTTTAAAGAAAAAAATTATAAAGCTAAATTCTTAATCCGCTCAATATTAAAAAAAAATCGACAGAGATAATTTTAGAAAACAAATAACAAAACAAACACACAAAAAAAAAATCATGTTGGAAACATTGTAGCAATCCACAGTGTTTTGTGATGAAAGCTATAGTGCTTCCTCACATAATTTAGCCTTATTTGTAATGACTTGTAATTGCAATTCATAAACAACTCAATATTAAAAAAATAAAATTGAAAAAGATAATTTGAAAAAAATTATAACAAAAAAAAACCATGCGGAGAGACACTGTAGCAATCCACAATGTTTTATGAGCAAAGCCACAATGCTTTCTCCACATGATTAAGCTTTATTACAAAGTTAAATTTTAACCAACTCAATATTAAAAAAAATAAAATTGACGAAGATAATTTTGCAAAAAAAATTACAAAAAAAGAAAACACAAAAGAAACTGGAAAAAAAACCATGTGAGGAAAAACTATATCAATCCATAGTGTTTTGTGAGGAAAAACTTGTATTTACTTGTAATTGTAATTCTTAACCAGCTTAATATTTAAAAAATAAAATTGACAAAGATAATTTTAGGGAAAAACATAACAAAAACATAAAAAAACCATGTGGGAAAAAACACTATAGCAATCAACAGTAATTTTCAAGGAAAGTTACAGTGCTTTCCTCACATATTGTAACTGTAATTTTTAACCAGCTCAATATTAAAAAATAAAATAAAAAAAAAGATAATTTCGAAAAAAATCATTAAAAAAACCATGCAGAGAAACACTGTAGCAATCAACAATGTTTTAAAGAAAAAAAATTACAAAACTAAATTTTCAATCAGCTCCATATTTAAAAAAAATTGACAAATATAATTTTGAAAAATAAAAAAATAAAATAGAAAAACTATGTGAAAAAACATCGCAGCAATCCATAGTATTTTAAAGAAAAAAATTACAAAGCAAAAATTTTAACCAGGTCAATATTTAAAAAGTAAAATCAACAAAAATAATTTTGAAAAAAAATGAAAAAAAAGAAAAAAAATAATTTTTTTAAAAAATTATTAAAAAGAACAAAAAAAAAAAGCATTATGGATTACTGTTGTAATCCACAGTGTTTTGTGCGTGGGGGAACAGTTATTCCCCCACACCATTTATAATATGTTATAAAGTAAAATCAACAAAAATAATTTTGAAAAAAAATAAAAAATAATAATTTTTTTTAAAAAAATAATTAAAAAAAAATAGTAATTTATAGTGTTTTGTGTGTAAAAAATTATTTAAAAAAACAAAAAAAAAAAACACTGTGAATTATTGTTGTAATACACATTGTTTTATGTGTGGGGGAATAGTGATTCCCCCACATCATTTAGAATATATTGTAAAGTAAAATCAATAAAAAAAATTAAAAAAAATAATTAAAAAAAAAACACTATAAATTACTATTGTGTGTTTTGTGTATAAAAAAACAATAAACGGTGATTCTTTCGCATCATCTAGAATATATTGTAGTAATTATGGGCTGAAATATCAGAGGGACCACCAAATATCCTGTACCTAAACTTTCTTCTGCCCCAGCCGCCGCTCTCTCTCTCCTGGCCGCCGCTCTCCCTCTGCAAAAGCCAAAGATCCCTCTGCCTTTTTCAACTACCGGATCCCTCCCATTCCATCTCCATTCTTCTCCTTCAAACCGTCACTGTCCCCGCCATTCCCAAAACCAAACCAGAGAGCCCTGCAACCTCTCTCTAGTACCCTCAGCCAACAGATCTTCACTCCCTCTGTTGTCCCTATTCTCCTTCATCTTTCCCCACAGACCAGCCACACCGCCTAACTCTCCCTCTTCCCCAGACGACTCTCCACCTCACCAGACCATCCCTCTCTCGGCCATTCCTTCCTCTTCCCATCTCCGGCCTGCACAGACCATCTCCCATGGACTTGAACCGGACCAGAACCAGAGCCGCCTCCCTTCACCCTCCTCTCAGACCATCTTTGACATCAACCTCTAGCCCTCAGTCAACTGCCTCCCATCCCACAGAACCCGCCGACCACAACTTCTCCCTCTCTCGGCCACAACTTCCTCCCTTCCCTATCTGTAACCCAGCTCCCGCAAACCACCTCCCGGCCTCTCTTCCCCAATCTCTCCATCTACCCCGATCTCTTCATCCCAAAGCCCGTTACTGCTACTAACGACAACAGAAGCCTAGTCATGCCAGCAACCTCTTGATCTTACCGCCGGCAACCTGAAAAAGAGAAGAAGGGAAAGCCAAAAGAAAAAAAACAGATCTGTGGGGAGAAGCAGATCTAAAAACCGAGAAGGAAAGGGGACCAAAACTTGTTGCGTCTTTTTTTTTTTCAGGTGACGGTGGTCCTCACCACCGGCTGGAAAGTGAAGAGGGAGGAAGTTGTTCCAGGTCGCCTCATCTTGCGGATGTTCTTGTGGCGGTGCGTGAATCACAAATCATAAAATAATAAAAAGATAAAAAAAGAATTTATATATATATATTCCTTTAATATTAAAATCAAAAAAGATAAAAAAATATAAAAAGAAAAAAAAAGAAATGAGATGTTTTAATTCCACAATGCCACATCTCTCAAACAATATAAAAAATCACAAAATACATGAAAATTTAAGAATATGTTTTGAATAATTAATTTATTAAAGTTTTGGTGAATATTTAAAAAAATATTAAAAATTATTTTATTTTCTTTGTAATTTACATTGTTTTGTTTTATTGATAATTTTTTTTTATCTGATAAGATAAGATAAGGAATTTTTTACTTAGAAGGATTTTTCTTTAACTTTTTATAAATCGTTAATGAGATAACCATTAAAATCTTTAAATCACATCAAACTACAAAGCAGTTTATTTTAGATAGGGTATGTTAGGGATATTAATACTTTTTATAATCACAATCAATCTTTTATTTTCTAATATTTATACATTCAGATTTTCTAGTGATCCTGAATCAAATACTAGATAGTAACTTTCAAAAACTAATCAACAACAACGAAAACACCAATTAACGCCGCGCGGGCTCACATGCGACATAGTGTATGCCTAATTCGGCGGAGAATATGCTAAGACAATTGCTTGTCATAACTTCAAGTAAATTTCAACAAAAAAAACTGATTATGCTAACCTATGGTATCTTGTGGATTATATGGATTGCTCAAAACAATTAATATTTTTTAGGATGAGAGATAAATTGAACTAAAATGTTTGGTTAAAGTTATTGATACGTTTTCGTACAAGAAAAAATAATGAAATGGACAAACTAGTATAGCGCAAATGTAGCTTTGCATTTTTATTTTCTTTTTCAAACAATTTATCTTTTCTGTCACACACAACTTCATATATTTAATGGATTTATGTAATCATCCATACAATTGGACTATTATAAAAAAAAATATTTAAAAAGATATCATCTCCAGTCTTGTAAGGAAGGAGAATCATACCTCAGAATTAAATAAAAAAGGAGGTCGCCGGCGGATTAATTTTCCTTTAAAAAATTAATGTCATTGATTGTCTGATGCATGCATGTTGATGGCAAAAATAGAGTAAGAATGACAAATATATGAAGAAATAAACATTGTAATTTAAACTTCTGATACATTGAGAACCTGATCAAACATACATGACATATATGATGAAGAGAATGTGAAGAAATGAAATGATTTACAACACCACGAAAGCTTACAGAGAAACCTCCTATAATCATGAACGCACCATAATTTCTATCAGGAGTATTAGTGTTTACAAAAATAAACCACACTTGGCTACAAAGAAACCATGTAATAAATTTCTTAACTACTAAGAAGCGCTAGCTGTAGATTGATCAGATGCAAGAAAACTTGATCCTGAGTCAGTGGCAAGTTAAGATTTTTTAAATGAGGGGGTAAATTATTAACAAATAATTGATATTATATATCATATAAACATGTGTTATATATATAGAGAAATCAATTTAAAATGTATATATTAACTCATGTCAAGTAAAATTAATTTAAGAATATTTTTAAAATGAAAAAACTTATATTATAATTGTTTTTTTCAAGTTTTTATATTTTAAAACTGCTTTATAATGACTTAATTTTTAATTTCATTAAAGATGTTCTTTTTCAATATATATAATCAAACTTTCATTCATCAATTTCTAAATCTTCCATGGACTAGTGAAGTTATCGGCAACAATTCTTTGTTCACTTGTTGTTTTATACAAGTGGGTTAGATATAAATATTAATATATGTTTTTAATTTTTTTTATTATGTATCTAATTTTTTGAGGTGTCCAATACTTTATTTTTAATCACTAGTTATCATCATTATTTTTCATATAAAATTCATAATAAAATATATATTAATTCATCAAAACTCCTGACACAGATGTTGAAGATTGATGAGACAGGATTGAAGTAAATTTAACCAGAGATTTTGGACCTGTTGATGGTTGGGGAAGGTTTACAGCATTACTTCCAAGCATGAGAACAACTAATGACATGGTTGGCCTCCGTGCAGGATCATCTTGAACACAAAGCAATGCAATATGGATCCATCTCAAAGCCTCACTTACTGGACAAGAGTCGATTATATTTCTGTCTATCAACTCCGTTCCTGTGCCTTCATTCCACAGCTGCCAGGCCTGTTCAGGGTACACAAATTTCAGGATCAGAGATATTTTATACATGTTAATGTTGAATTGATAAAAGGTTCAGTAAGAAGAGAGTTTTTACATGTAAGAGGAGGCTTTGGGCTTGATATTGGCTGTAGAAACCTCTGTTCTTTTTACCAGTAATGATTTCTAACAACAGGATTCCAAAGCTGTAAACATCTGACTTTGTTGAAATTATTCCCTCATGTGCATATTCTGGTGCCATGTATCCACTGCTCAAGAAAAATAATTACTGCATCAAATTGAGTGGAGGACAGTGAAGGTTACCAGATGATTCTCATACCCGTATTATTTATAGGAATTAATATGTAGGAAATGGACTTACAATGTGCCAACAACTTTGTTAGTGTTGGCCTCAAGTTGATTCCCTCCGAAAATTCTTGCAGTGCCAAAGTCTGATATCTTTGGGTTCATCTGATCATCCAACAAGATATTGCTAGCTTTCATATCACGGTGTACGATTTTGAGTCTAGAGTCTTCATGTAGATACTGCAGGCCCCTTGCTGTTCCTGATATAATATTTGCACGCTTTGGCCAGTCGAGTTCCCTACTTTTCTTTGGATCTGTCTTCACAAAGGAAATGACAAGGAAACTCCATTCGGTGGTAGAAGTGGATGCATACATTTAGAAAAAAAAAGGGGGAAACTATGAGAGCGATAGAAAGCAAACCAAACAGGAAGGCATCAAGGCTTGTGTTTGCCAGGTACTCATAGACAAGAAGCTTTTCATCTCCTTCCAAGCAATATCCCAACAGCCTTACAAGATTTTTGTGCTGAAGTTTAGCGATGACCATCACTTCATTTCTGAATTCTTCAAGACCTTGTTTTGATACCATGGAAAGCCTTTTGACTGCTATTTCTTCTCCAGCAGGAAGAATGCCCTGAAGTTTTGAAGTTCAACTATTAATAACATTTAGTATTGAGTACTAGAAGATTACAAGAGAAAAATATTGGGATCTGAACCTTGTAAACTGGGCCAAAACCTCCTTCTCCAAGCTTATTTTCATCAGAGAAATTGTTTGTAGCTAACCTTATCGTCGTCAAATTGAAGTAATGCATTTGTTCACCATTGTCATAACCGGTAATAGGCAATTCTCCTCCATTCAGATAGCTGTGATTTGAATTTTCTCGTAATAGAATTTCTTGGCTTCTTTCCTCCTCTTGAATAACAAGTCAATTTGACACCAAAGATTAAATTAAAATCTTAATTAGTTACACATATATCGTTTAATGACAATTTCATACATTAATATAATGACAATTTCACACCAAAGATTAAATTAAAAGCTTAATTAGTTACCCATATATTGTTTATCTACCTGTTCGTCTTGGCCCTTTCCAGCATGAAAAATACCAGAACAGCAAGAGAGCAACAGCTACAGCTAATGATGATACAACAGTAGCAATCACAATCATAGTTGTATTGTTCCGTCCATTTCCTCCTGAAATTGCATGATATTATCATTAATAACTAATAACGGACAAAAGGAATGTATTCCTATCATATGAAATAGGAACAGCTAGCTAGTCAATAGCCTATCCGAGTTCCTGATAAAGTGATGTCTATGCTTGGCTGCTGCAGCTAGATATATCTATCCGATTTCCTGGAGCAATATGTCTATCTACAAAATTCCAGACCTGATATATATCTATTAAAATCAACACCACAAATCATAACATAATTTTGGTGTCAGAATTGCAGCCATTATCAGTAGTAAGAACATAGGAAAATTGCAACAGACCATATTAAGAGAAATATCCAGCTATCACTGCTGTATTTTTTAGAGGCAGAATTATGCAATGATTGTAAAGAGCAGCGAGTATACATGAACAAATTGCAGAATTCCATCAAAAAGCAATAGCAGTATCACTGAATATAATTGCAGTAGATACCGGACGAGACACAGCAAAGTAAACTGGTTTTTGGAAATTAGTTGAACCGGTTGACTGGTTAGAAATGGTCGACTGATTAGACATAACAACTAGGTGGAATAAGTTGAAACAGTTGACCGGTTCAGTTTGTATAATATAATTGCTATTCAGATTATGATTTTCTTGTATTAATTTAATTCTTTGATTGTCTAAAACTCTATGCCTATAAAAAAACTTGTGATTCAACATTATTAAGAAGTACAAAAGAGAGAGAATAGCTAAAAAAGCTATAATTGCAAAGGTAGTTATGACAAAGAATAAAATATTCTTACTAAACATAGAAATGGATGTGCCTTAATGCCTAAATGTATGTGTGAAGGATGAAACTTGGCTTTTACATATGAGATTTGGGCATGTAAACTTTGATAGCTTGAAAATGATGGCATAAAAGGAGATGTTGAAGGGTTTACCATCTATTATACGTCCAAATCAGTTGTGTGGAGGATGTTTAGTGGGCAACAATTTCCAAAGAGCTTTTCGAAAGAGTCAACATTAAGAGCATGTCAATCCTTACAAGAAATACATGTCAATGTTTGTGGTCCTATCAAACCATGTTTGTTTGATAAATATTTGTATTTTCTACTTTTTATTGATGATTATAGTAGAAAAACTTGGATATGTTTCTTAAAAAAAAAGTCTAATATGTTTAGTTGTTTTATGAAGTTTAAGGAATGTTAGAGAATAATATAAATCATATCTTGGGCCCTCACCTAACAGTTTAAACTTTTGGGTTGAGATGATTTTTTGACATGGTATCAGAGCCTTGATGACCAAGCGGTTATGAGTTCAAATTTCACCATCTCCATTTATGTGATAAAAATTAAACACAAGGTAGTGTGGGTCTGTGCAAGTTTCAAGCCCAAAGAACTTTCACTTGAGGGGGTGTGTTAGAAAATAATATAAATCATATCTTGGGACCTCATCTAACAGCTTAGTCTTTTGGGTTAAGATGGTTTTTTGACAATGAATTAGTTGCAGAGGAAAGTAGTTATTCTATAAAATCACTTAGAACGGATAAGGGAGTGAATTTTGTTCTATTGATTTTAATGAGTTTTGTGAAGATCATGGTATAAAGAGACTTCTAACAGTGCCTGCCCAAATCCCCATAACAAAATAGCGTGGTAGAAAGAAAAAATAGAAGTATTCTCAACATGACAAGAAGTATGCTCAAAACCAATAAGATGCCTAAAGAGTTTTGGGTTGAAGTTGTAGATTGTGCTATCTACTTGTCAAATAAGTGTCATACTAAAGGCTTAAATGATATGACTACACAAGAAGCATGAAGTGGGAGAAAGCCAAGTGTCTCTTACTTGTATGTAGATGATCAAGTAAGGACCAAGCTAGATGACAAGAGCAAAAAGATGATTTTTGTGGGCTATAATCAAAAGTCCAAAAGATACAAACTTTACAATAGAGGTGAGCAAAAAAACCAAAAAACCGATTAAACCGAGAAAACCGGAAAAAAAATAACCGAAAAAACCGAACCGAAAAAAAAACCCGATTAAACCGATTAAAATTTTGAAAAAACTGGCCGGTTCGGTTCGGTTTTATAAGAAAAAAACCGAAAAAACCGAACCGAACCGAAACCGAAAAAAATTGGAAAAAAACCGAGCCAAAACAGAGCCAAACCGAAAAAACCGAGCCAAACCGAGAAAACCGAGCCAAAACCGGAAAAAACCGAGCCAAAACCGAGAAAACTGAGCCAAAACCGGAAAAATCGAGCCAAACCGGTTTGAACCGGTTTTTTCCCTAAAAAACCGAACCGAACCGAACCGAAACCGGCCGGTTTGACCCGGTTTCGATTCGGTTTCGGTTTTTTTTTCAAAAAAAAAAATTTCGGTTTGGTTACTTTTTTTGATAAAAACCGAACCGAACCGAAAATGATCACCCCTACTTTACAACCCTAATGAAGAAAAACATGGTGATTAATAGAGATGTTGAGTTCAATGAAGAAAGAACATGAGATTGGTAGGTAGATAATGATGAGAAATATGACTTCCTATCAATTCTTGATGAAAAAGATGAAAGATATGAAGATTATCAAGAACCTATACTTACATCCTACAAACACCAATGAACTTAACTTCTCCTTCTTCAACTTCTTCTTCTTCTAATTCTTTTTCTTTTTCTAGTGGAAGCTCAAGTAGTAGCACTTCACCAAGTCCTCTAAGAAAGATGAGGATCCTCAATGACTTATATAAGATAACTAATCCAATTGATAATGATGTAATATTATATTGTCACCTTGCTACATGTGATCCTATAGTGTTTGAAGAAGCAATAAAGGATGTCAAATGGAGAATTGCCATGGATGAAGAGATTACATCAATTGAGAAGAATGACACATGAAGATTGGTTCCTAGACCAAATGGAAAGAAGAAAATAGGTGTCAAATGGATATACAAAGAAAAAAAAAATATCAAATGAAGGAGAGAAGATAACCTCTACAACTTTCAAGAGCTTAGTTGAAAGTTTTAGATATTTGACATGCACTCGTTCAATTATTTTTTTTTAGTAGGACTTCTGAGTTGATTTATGGAGACACCTTCTAGACATTGAAGCAAATTCTTCGGTATATCAAAGGTATTAGTTATTTTGGCTTATTTTATGGTTATTCTAATAGCTTTGAACTTGTGGGTTATAATGATAGTGATTTGGCTAGAGGTATGGATGATAGAAAGAGCACTACGAGTTTTGTTTTTCTATATGGGAGATGCAATATTCACATGGAATTCAAATAAGCAATCCATAGTCACTTTGTCAATATGTAAAACTAAATATGTAGCTAGTGCATCATGTGTTTGTCATTTCATATGACTAAGAAGATTACTGAAGGAATTGTGAATGCCACAAGAGAAGCCTACTGAAATTTATGTGGACAACTCATCAGCCATTGCATTAGCAAAGAATCCAATATTTCATGATAGAAGTAAGCATATTGACACAAGATTTTATTATTTATGAGATTGCATTGCAAACAAGGATGTTGAAGTCAAGTATGCAAAGACACAAGATCAAGTTGTAGATATATTCACAAAGTCACTCAAATATGGTGTTTTTATCAAGATGAGAGATGTGTTGGGAGTTATGAAGAAATTAAATTTAAGGGGGGATGTTGAAAGCAAATTGATTTCTGGAAATTAGTTGAACCGGTCAACCGGTTATAAACGGTCGACTAGTTGAGTCAGAGCAACTAGGTGGGATAAGTTGAAACAGTCAATCGGTTTAGTTGGCATAATACAATTCCTATTCAGATTAAGATTTTTTTATATATTAGTTTAATTCCTTAATTGTTTAGGATTTTATGTCTATAAAAAGACTTGTAATTCAGCATTATTAGAAGTACAAAAAAGAGAGAATAGCTAAGAGAACTTAAAGAGAAACACTTAATATATTAAAGTATACCCTCCTCTCAATAATCTTATTCTTGAGTTTTTTTATTTTTATTTTATATTACTATTTTTTATCTTCTACCACACCCATCCTTCTTCCAAATTTTCTACCACACTCATCCATCTTCCAACAAAAATATGCAGCTTCTTAAACAGTACTAAATTATCAGAGCCTAACATCATTAGATTTTTTGAAACCACTCAGGAAGAATTTAGTCTTCCTTCTTTAAAAGATCTATCCATTTCATTGTACATAATAATTCAGTGGATTAGTTTCTCCTTGGTGATGCTTATGTCCCAAGCTAGCCTGCTAAATTTGAAACAAATAGACAGAAAAATAGCCTAAACTACCTATTCACCTAACTATTCTATTTAAACCAGGGTAAGTGTAATACAGTTCAAACGAGAAAAAAAAATCTTTCAAATTTTCACAACACGTGAATGGACCAGCAATCTAATTTCTTACCAACCAAGTTTTCGTATTTGACTCACCGGGCACTGGCTCTGGCACTTGGGCAGAAGGAACCGGTACCGGCGTTGATGGCACTGATGGCAGCTGATAGAATGGATATTCCTCATACCTTAAACTACAACTTGGGGCGAAAATACGCCAACCTCTCTTAGCTTGGCAACACTTTGTCACAGCATCCCTTAAGATTCCCAAACAAGAACTACAATCACTACTATTTATATCTCTACTACACTGCGTCAAAGCATATCTATTTTGAGACCCATCATGACTCGCTGATTGATTAGTCCCGAACATCATATCTGTATATGGAACATCTTCTATCAGCGTGTATATCAATCTGAGCGCACCAAAATTCTGTTCATCTGGTGATGTAGTATTCTCGTTATTCCACATGAACAATCTTGGATAAGTCTGATAAACTCCATGAAAGTTTTTATTCGAGTAACGTAGCATGCACTCATCGTACCAAATGATTGCAGTTCCATTAGAAGCACATTGCCGTTGGATTTCTTGAGTAGCATTGTTAATGCAGGTTTGACAGGTATTGCTTGGAACATCACCCCTGCAAAGGTATAGACTGTAAATACCATTAGAACTGTCTGCATAGAAGCTGTTCAGGGAGGCCTTGGAGGATAAAGAACTCAAGAGGGCGCTAAGGTTTGAAGTGTAACTAGCATTTTCTGTGATATTTTGAGGATCTGAACAGAAGGGGTAAGTGTAAGCTGGTTGGCTAGCAATTGAGCTAATAAGGGTAATAATTGTGATCAGAACTGAAAGAAAGGATGTGGGATTGAGTAGAAGAAACATAATTTTCATCAGGATTAACTTGAGAGAAAATGGTGAGGCGAGGATATGGTTATGGAGTGTATTTGATGAAGTAAAGACAAGATTTTTTTATTTTTTTTAGATTCGGCCATGGAGGTTAGAAATGAAATATCATCAGTTATTAGTAATATTGCAAAAGGTAGATACAACTACCCTTGACAGCTGCCGGCCTTAAAGAGTTTCAAAATTCTGACTAAATACGTATAGCAGCATGTTGGTGACTTTTCTCCTTGTTCAAAGTTTCTTTGCAATATGATATTGCAGCGGCGTTAAAGTCAAGAGGTTGTCAAGAGGAGAAGGTATCAATGGTGCTTTTCTGACATAGTGTTTCTACAGGTACAGGAGGGTGTTAACTATTGTAGGCAGAGAATTCATAAAAAAAAATTACCAATAAAAAATAATTAACAAGGATTAATTGAGGAGGGGAAATAAAATTGTGGTTTATTGAAATAATATTTTGTTTTTTTATATTTTAATATTAAATATATTAGGAATTAAACTTTATAAATTATTTCAATTTACTTCCTATAAAATTATCTAATTAAGTCTCATGGCTCGAGTCATGAGTTTTGCAGATTAACCCAGTTACTCAAGATTTTTTTTGATTTTTTTTAATTGATTGTTTTTTCAATTTCATCCATTAATATTTGAGTTGATTGAAAATTAAACTTTATAATTTGTTTTAAATTGTTTTTTATAAGGTTATCAGAGTCTCATGAACCAAATCAAGGTTTTGATAGGTTAACTTGGGATGACTTAGTTTTTTTCTTCCAATTTCATCGTTTAATATTGGGTTAATTGAGAATTGAGTTTCATAATTTATTTTGATTTTCTTTCTATTAGGTTATCTATGATCCAGGTTTGATATATTAACCTGGGTTAACTTGAGTTTTTTTCTCTTTTTAATTGATTTTTCTAATTTTATTCTTTAATGTTAGGTTGATTGAAAATTAAACTTCAATATATATATATTTTTTATTTACTTTCTATGAAGTTGTTATATTCTTTTGACCGAGATCATAGATTTTATATATTAACCTGTGTTAATCCGAGTTAATTTAATACATTATTGTTTTAATATTTTTTAAAAATTATATCATCTTGATTTTTTATTTTACATAATTGTCCCTATTCATTTTTTTAAATAGATCAATATATACTTAGTTAAGACACGCGCAAGCTGACCCGGACATCCACCCTAATTAAAAAAAAAAAGAATACAATTGTTGCATGCTTATAATTTATTTGAACAGCGGTGACTTTTCTCCTTGTTGAAAGTTTCTTTGCAATATGATATTGCAGCGGCGTTAAAGTCAAGAGGTTGTAAAGAGGAGAAGGTATCAATTGTGCTTTACTGACATGGTGTTTCTACAGGTACAGGAGGGTGTTAACTATTATAGACAGAGAATTCATAAAAAATAATTAACAATAAAAAAATAATTAACAAGGATTAATTGAGGAGGGGAAATAATTATTCCCTCCTCGTAAAATTACTATTTATTGAAATAATATTTTTTTTATTTTTTAATATTAAATTTATTGAGGATTAAACTTTATAGATTATTTCAATTTACTTTCTATGAAATTATCTAAGTCTTATGGCTCGAGTAATGAGTTTTGCAGATTAACCCAGTTACTCAAGATTTTTTTTGATTTTTTTTAATTGATTGTTTTTTTAATTTCATCCGTTAATATTTGAGTTGATTGAAAATTAAACTTTATAATTTATTTTAAATTGTTTTATATAAGGTTATCAGAGTTTCATGAACCAATCAAGGTTTTGACGGGTTAACTTGGAATGACTCAGTTTTTTTCTTCTAATTTCATCATTTAATATTGGATTAATCGAGAATTGAGTTTCATAATTTATTTTGATTTGCTTTCTATTAGGTTATCTATGATTCAGGTTTGATATATTAACCTGGGTTGACTTGAGTTTTTTTTTCTCTTTTTAATTAATTTTTTCAAATTTATTTTTCAACATTTGGTTGATTGAGAATTGAGTTCCACTATATTTTTTCTTTTATTTATTTTTTATGAAGTTGTTATGTTCTTTTGACCGAAGTTGTAGATTTTATATATTAACCTGTATTAACCCGAGTTAATCCAATATATTACTGTTTTATTATTTTAAAAAAAGTATATCATCTTAATTTTTTTATTATATGATAAGAAAATATAAAAAATATTGATTTACCATCAACCTGTAAAATAAAATTAAATAAAACCCTATATTAAATGAATAACTGAAAAAAAATCCAAAAAAATAAAATATAATATTAAAAAAAATTAAAAAACAGGCTAAATAACCCAATAAAAAAAGCATGAGCCTGTTAAAAAAAACCTGTTGCTTAAAAGATTTCAATTGCCTCTTCTGGGATTAGACCCTCAACCTCGGCTCAAGTCCCCACGCACTTTAATCAATGAATTACAACATAAATTTACTAATTAAACACTTAAAATAATATATCAAACTAGTTTACTGTTTATACAATTGTTTATACAATCGTGTCTCTTTTAATTATATTGATAATTATTATTAAAAGGAGATCTTATCCTGTTGAATATAAAATATAATTATTTATACAAGTCCAGCCAACAGTTTGAAAAAGACTGCTTTTTCTAGAAGACTTTTCAGGTAGTGGTTATTTTTTAAAGTGATTTTTATTTAAAAATATATTAAAATAATTTTTTTTTATTTTTTAAAATTATTTTTGAAATTAGCGTATTAAAATGATCTAAAATTTCCCAAAAAATATTAATTTAAATAAAAAATTTAATTTTTTTCAAACCCACTTTTATAATGCAAAAACAAACAAGGCCTTAATCTACAGATATATATACATATCCAGTCATATAGAGTAGCTGCTATCCATTTAATTAGAAAAAAATGAATTTTAAATTTGAATCCTCCCATATTTATATTTTTTTCATTTTTAGAATAATTGTTTATATAGTAAAGAAATATAAAAACTTGGAAACAAACGTTAGTAATTGAAAATACCTTCAGTTATATTTTAGACTATAAAAAAGGTACACAGCGTATGTTATTTCTTAAGTAATTTTTATCAGCTAATTTTAATAGAGTTTAGTATTTTATGAGTTATATTGTTATCTTACATATTCATTTAAATGAAATCCATTTGAAAAGTTTTACTAATTAGAATGATATAATGATATTTGAATTTATGATTTTTTAGTTATTAATACTTTGATATTATATTAAAAAGTTATTATAATCTAAAAATTAAAATTTTTAAATTAAAATTTAATATATAATTTATATTACTCTTCAACAATTTATTTTTCTCATAAACAATTGTTCCCCAAATAATTAAAAAAAATAAATTAGTATTTAGTAGATGTTGATTGGGAATAGATTTATAAATGGATCAAGAGTGATGGACTGACATAATGTACTATTCAGTTACGTGTTAAACTTCTCCTCCGAGCTAGAAACTTGGCCAAAAAAAATTCACAATTTTTTTTTTTTAACTTTGCTATCTAATAATTATAGATTCTGTTGATGATTAATTAATTCACTTAATTTTTTCCTTTAGCATTTTTTATATAACAACATGTATCTAAAAACTATATTTGATATGATATGGTAGATATTAAAAGAAAAACAAATTTAGTGTTCATTACTTAATAAAACTAAAATACCTCTGAAAAAGATTATGGAGCTTTACTATGAAGAGTAAAATATCTTTTTTATTTTTTTTTCAATTCATCCCTTCCCTTTTTTTATTTTCATTTTCATTTTCATTTTCATTTTCATCCTTTATTTAAAAAAAAAACAAAACTATCCTTTTTTTTCTTTTAATTTTATACTAAAAAATGTTTTAACAATCATTTAGGTTGTTATTAAACTAACCAAGTTGACTTGATCATGTGAAGGTATTTTTGATATGATTTAACTTGATTTTGAAATTTTTGAATTATCATATGCTTTCCTATTCCTTGGTGGCTTGATTTCCACCCCTTAAACAAAGTCTTGAATTTTTTTTTGTGTGTTTTTAAGGTTTCTTGTTTCTTAATGATTATCCAAATTTTATTTTTTTATTAGAAAAGCTCAACAGTTAGACCCATTTTTATTAATATCTTACTTTTATTATATTTTTAAATGTTTATGTTTTGGTTTTTAAGCTTAAATTCACACACATATGCATATTTATTTGATTTGTAAAATTACTTTGTGCTTGTTTTTGTGCTTTGGCTTAAAAGTGTTGTTTAAAGCAAAAAGGATAGAAATGAGATTTCTTAATTTTAATTTTAAAAGGTAGTTTCTCTACTCATCAAAATCAATTTTAAATGGATTTTTAATCATAATAAAAATTCATTTCTAAGAAGGTAATATAATTAAATAATGATTTAAACAATCATTAAATCCAATTTTTTTAAAACATTACCAATTTTCATTTATGTTTTTCTATGTCTATTTTAATTATTATATTAATCTTTCAATAATGATATTTATGTTCTTTCATAATATGAAAAATCTCACTCATTTGGTAAAAAAAGAAATCTTTATATACATTTTAATAAAAATTACTCTTTCGTTAATTAATTATTCAATTCATTAAAAAATATTTACTCTAATTCATTCATTTGTTAATTATTATAAATTATTAAATTGTATAAAAAAGTATTTTTAAAAATTTACAGATACAAAATTGTGTGTGTTATAAAACATAGTTGAAAATTAGTAAAATAAAAAATAGATCAAAATTATAAAATGATTAAAGAGATATTTATGGAAAAAGAAAAAATTAACTTAGGTCTCGTTTGTTTGCTAGAAAATAATTTACTTTTGGAAAGTGATTTTCTTGGAAAGTGGATTCCTGTAAAGTAAATTATTTTTCAATACTTGACAGCGTCATGAAAAATAAATTGAAAAATATTTTTTCAGTGTTTGGTTATATCATTGAAAATGAACTGGAAAATAACTTATTAATATTTTTTTATTTTCAAGTTTATTAAAATAATGAGGAACAAATCTTATAAATTAAAAAGTTGAATGAGAATGAAATAAAAAAAAATCTAATTTCATAAATTATCTCAAATAAAATAAATAATAATCAAATAATAAAGATTAAATCTAACAAATAAAAAAATTGAAAGATGATGAAATTAAAATAATAATAATTACAATTTCATTAATTATTTTAAAAAATGGGCCAAATTTGATAGATAAAAAATTTTAATTAAAAAAATAATAAGAGAAAAACAAATAACAATCATAAAAATAAGGACCAAAGTTAATATAAAAATCAAATTAAATCAAATTCTAAGGGATGAAATTGAAAAACAAAATTCAAAACAAAAAATATAGCAATCAAAAGTTTGAAGATCAAATTTGATATAATTAACAAATAATATGTTATTTCTAATTTTTTCATAACTTTTGAAAATTAAGTGTTTTCTGCCCAAAATAAAAAAAATATTTTTCTAGAAACCAAGCCAAATTTTCATTTGACTGAAAAGTATTTTTTGTTGTCTAATTTTTCTAATAGTAAACAAATAAAGAAAAGTTTTTAAATAATTAAAAAAAAACAATTTTTTATAAAACAAACAGAGCTTTGGTTTTGTCTTTTTTTTTTTGTACGTGGAGACAAAAAAAAAATAGGTAAAAACTTTCTAAGAGAGATTAAAAAACCTTTGTCTGCACAACTAAACACGTATTTATTCTAGTTATCTTTGTTTTTTATACTTCAAGATAATAATCAAATATTATTTAAGATAACAATTCTAAATTATAGAGAAAACTACTAATTTATTCTGAAAAGTCAATAATTCATGAATTTTGAAATTCTCTTGAAAATAACACACCAACTATCTATATAGTAGCAAAAAACTGGCATAGCTTATATAGAGAAAAAAAAAAACCGAAACTCACTCGGAAAAATAAGTAAAATATAAAAACAACAAAACTGGGTCTATTGTATCTACTGCAAAAACTTAAGCATAATTCACCAGTGGAATAGAAAATTATTACTATTTTTATTAGACTAAATATTTGACACATTTAAACTTTTTATTGGGCTTTACTTTTTCTATCCAGTTCATAAGCACATTATCAAGACACTTCGATTCATTGCGTTAGGTCTTTCATATTCGCCCAAATGTTTATGTAAATAGTTGAGCCTGGACTTTAAGTTTTATGGTGGATGACTCTTTCTCAAGTTTATACATTGTTCATCAATGCTCCTCACTTGTAGCCCGTCTCTTGGCCTCTGTCAAGTGACTTGGGCTTCAGAATATTTGCTAGGCCATTAGAACTCATGATTAATTATTTATTTTAAATTCCATCCAAACAAAAACTTAAACCTTACTATGGGCGTTCCATTTAAACTTAAACCTCACATTGGCTAGTTTTGTTTGACTTCAATTTTTATATTGCTAAGCATATCCATATGGAGCTTAATTAAGAAAATGATTTCATCCACATCCATTTTCTATTGCTAAGCAAATATGATAAGAACAAGTACAACGAGGTTTCATTGACTTCAATTTTGTAGTGCTAAACAAATATATAATAATGCATTTACGATATATGAACAAGTACAGCTGGTTTCATTGTCTTCAATCATGTAGTGCTAAACAAATTCTACACGGCATGATTACATTCCACAAAGGCAACGATTTGATAGTTTTGATTATGATATGAACATAAATAGAGAACATATCCCATTCATGACCTCTGCCCTTCGTTTCCCTTGGACTCAAAGTATGGAATTGTTAATATTCATTATATTTTCAACTTTTCTGCTGTTATCTAGCCCTTGCCATGCTGACAGTAATTCCGATCTCGGTTCGCAATGTACTGAAGTCGATAATGCTACCAATAGCAGTGAATACCAAGCCAATCTGAGCGAGCTGCAGAATTCACTTGTTGCTAATGCGCCTATCCAAAATGGCTTCTACACGACCGCAGCAGGTAAAGGTGCTAACAAGATTTATGGCCTTACACAATGCAGAGGTGATATTTCTGCCACAGACTGTGCAGCCTGCATCAAGAATGTTACCGTAGTACAAGGCTGCTCAAACAGTAAAAATGCGACGCTTTGGTTTAAGTGGTGTTTCCTAAGGTATTCAGACCGGAGCTTTTTCGGTGAATTGGATCAATCAGGAATGGTGGCAACTTACAATGACACCAATTTTGAAGATGCAAAAGTGGTTTCTGAAGGACTTAACTTCACAAAAACGCTTGCTTCTACAACTCCCAACCAGCCCTCGATGTTCTATACCGCAGTATTGGATGTTGGACAGAGTGGGAAGAGGTATGGCATGGCTCAATGCACTAGAGATCTCAGCAAGAGTGACTGTGGCAAGTGCTTGGATTTCCAATTGGCGACATATTTAAATATTATTGGAAATAAGAGAAGTTGGGATATTTATGGATCTAGTTGTAGAATGCGGTACTATGACTACCAGTTCTACTTCAACTTTTCAACCCCTGCAGCAAAGGGAGGTGAGTTTTGTGAATTATTCAAATTGTTGCTCTCTGTGTCTCTTTGTTTGTTTGAAATTTGATATGTATTTTTTTTTTGGAATTGTCGATCCAATTCCTGATTTGATCGTAAATTGGCATTCAAATATACTTGTCACTTGGCAAAATTGCAGGTTCCACAAGATCCTCACCACATCGAGTTGCAATTGGCGTGGCCTTTCAAGTGCTAGTGTTTCTGTTAGTTCTTTAATATGCTTTTGAATACCTTCTATATCGTTGTTAGTGTTGAAATATGTATTCATTTAACTGTACATTAAATATTATACAGTATTTCTTTCCCTTTTCATTAAATATTATACAGTATGTCTTTCCCTTTTCATTTTTTTTTTTGGATGAGTTACACTATATGAGTCAGTGAGCTATTATTATTATTATTTTAAATTGTGTTTGGTTTTAGATTAACGAGGGATATAGATTAAGCTTCTCTAACCTTGTTTGGTACATTTTTAATCTTTTTTTAAACAATATGAATAAATATAATTACAAAGACAACGATAACATGAAAATGAGATTATTTTAATATAGTTAAATTACTAAACAACTTATTATTAAATAACTCAAGTCTTCTTAAATGGCAGGATATATATAAACCTTCTCTCTCTACTAAGAGAGAGAGAGAGAGAGAGAGAGAGAGAGAGAGAGAGAGATAGAGAGCAAAAATATATTTTTCACTGCGTTGGTGCGAGAATCTATCGCATCCTTCCCATGATCGAACGAAATAGAGCACAGGCCTTTATCATCGACCATATGATACAAACTACAAAAGTTCACATCACATGAGCAGGTTGGTGATAATCATAGAAACTTAGGGATGGACGTCAGATGTGCTGCAAACAAACCAAGGATTGCACAATCTAATGATTTGTAGTCCAAGAAACAAGAACATGTAAATTGATAAACAAAGAGGATTGTGGAGCTTTATAATTATAAAGATTGTTCTAGGCTTACAGCCTCCGATCTAGTCCCATGTTAAATGAAAAAACCAACAATTTATGAATTCATCAACAATAGCAGACGTTGATATTGGACAGCTTTCAACCGGTTGTATAGTCTCCCAGTAGTAGCTCTCAGCTTAGGACGCTTGGGGAAGATGTCAGGAGTGAATTTCTGCGCAGCACTCAAACTACCCTTGATCTTCAATGCACCCCTGCAAGCATCAAGAATCAGTTGAAGTACGCAAATCAAGAACAAGCAATGAATTGAATTCGGGCATGCAGTGATAGAATAGAACAGCTAAAGTTTTTAAATTGACAATGGGAGTTTTTTTCTCGGCATATCGGAGTTAGCCTAAGGAGGAGCTAATGTCTCTTGATGTTAGTAGCTTGGTTTGAAGATCTCTTTTGATAAGGAAAAGTCGATGATAGTTGGAAAGATTTAGTAATAATTTAAATCAGAATTGAGATAGTTCTTTGGTTTTATAGAGTTTTCCCTTGGATTTTTAGCTTGGTAGTTTAGCTTGGCAGTTCTGTTTGTGTGGAGGCAAAGCTGCATCCTATCGTTGCAGCTCTGTTTTGTGGTTTTCCTCTTCATTTGTTTGATTTGCTAAACCTGAGTGTTATGCAGACTTGTATCTTCTCCTTCCCGCCATCTTTTGGCGTTTTAATGCAATACTTTAGTTATAAGAAAAAAATGGGAGTTTTTTATATTTATAACAAAAGTCATGCTTTTTCTAAGCTTTTTTCCAAGGGTTCATTGAGGTTTTCTAATAAATAGCAGAAAATTGTTGATGGTTACTTACATCTAAAAATGTATGTTTAATAGTATTTTTAAAAAACAAGCTTTCATTTTATTATATTTTTTACAAATCATAAGAAAAAAATTGAATATTTTTAGAGAATCCTTATTTTGTTTTTAAAAAAACTCCTAGTATCTTTGTATAATCTAAAAAGTGTGTTTGCCGTAGTCTAATTAATGTCATCTAGTTTTTTTCTAATTGATAGAAAATAATAAATATTTAAAGATAGTGTTGTTAACAAAAGATAAATATGGATTGAAAAAACTATAAATCAAGATTTATTGGTATTGTTTATTGAAATAATATAATGATGTATTTGTCCCTTTTATCAAATAACTTAAACCTAGTTATTAAAGATTTAAAGTGTTTTTACATGATACATTAGTTATTACCAAAATGATTAGGGGTTAATGTCTTTTTGCATTTCAAAAGTATAGGGAAAAGACTAAAATACCCTTAAAAGTAAAATCTTTAATGTTGTTGTTAAAAGGCAATTTGGTATTTTCAAAATGGTTTTTGGTTATTATCATATAAGATAAGAGATAATTTTTTACTTGACCAAATATAAAATATAATAAAAAAATCAAAAGCATAGGAAAATTACCAAAATTCCCTTGAAAATTAAAAAAAAATGGCCACAAAAGGCTTTTTTGTCTTTTTAAAAAGGCTTTTTCTTGATTATCAAGCCATCTTAAGGGCAATTAAGTCTTTTCATAAAGATAAAAAATAAAAAAATAACAAAAAAGGTTGGGGCACATGAAGCACACTTGTAGGCGCGTGGGAAGCGCCTATGTAGTTCGGGCGACGCCACTCAACATCCAAAAAATATCTTTCTGTCATGTTATTAGAAACGTCATTGTGTTCTTAATTTTCTAGTTATGTGGTTCGTATCAGTGGTTGTGGTCTGGTTTGTTGCTAGTATGCTTTTATATATATATATATATATATATATATATATATATATATATATATATATATATATCTCCTTCAAAATTTATAGTTTGACTTTTTTGTTGTTGGTAATTTTCTTTCAGTCCTTATTCTTTTGGTTTATAGTTTTTTTTCTTTGTCTTTTAATAGAAGTTTTATTTGTTTTCAACTTCTTCTTTCAATTTTAATTTACCAAATATTATATTCTCCAATTTAGTTCTTATTCTTTTGATTTTTTGGACCTTTTGTTAAATTGATTTTTTTTTAATTTCACCTTTCAATAAAAAATTTGTTTTTAGTTTTTATTTTAATTTTGATTTTTTTTTGTTCTTTTATTCAATTGATTTTTCTTTTCAAATACACCTTTCAATCAAAAATAAAATTTGTTTTATATTACAATTTTGATCCTTGTTTTTTTAATTGTCATTTATTTTTTGTTTTGGATCCTTTTATGCAATTGATATTCTTTTTCCAAGTTAATCCTTTACTATTTAATTGGTTGAGAACTGCGTTTCGTAGTTGTTTTAGATAAGATGTTTTTGATCTAATTCTCCGGGTTACGAGTTTGAAAAGTTAATGGATATTGACTTTTTTATTTTTCTTTTTAGCTTTGTGAATTTTTATGTTTTCTTATCTACCAACTATTTTTTAATCAATAAAACCAATTGCTACGTAGGTTTTCTTTTAATTAACAATTTTAACCCATAATGATTAATGGAAAGGCGTATAAAATTGCTTCAGCACATCATGCTCTATCATCTCCTTTCTGCAGCAGTTAAAAATTATACCAAAATTCTATAACATGCCTGTAATTAATTAATTAACGGCCTGGTACTGCTTCTCGATCCAACTTTCAATGTTTTAAATTTCCAACAGATTGTAGGTGATAATCTTGTAGGTCCGATTTATCTCAGGAAGTCGACTATTCTAAGTTTCTCCATAAATACACAGCTAGATTTGGCTTTAAGGTCTTGTTGAAGATGTGTTCAAAAGTCTTTAAACCAAACATAGGAGACTGAACCAATTGCCTTTTCTGCCAGGAAAAATGTGTTCAAAAATCCTTTGCAGACTTCTGGGTATGACCGTTCTTATAAATCTAAATTAACGATTGAAAGTGGAGATAATGTGAACGTCCAGATTTTCCAGAAAAGTGCTTGATAAATTTATTTTTCCAACGAAAGCACTCACAAAGTGGGCCGCCAGAAATTTAAGCAATATTCCACAGACTGATACTGCCCATTTCCCACCTACTTGTAGAGCTATAAAAATGGAAGGCAGGCTATTTTCAAAAACAAAACATCACAAAGAGAAAACTGAGTTGCTGCAATGGCAATGTTACCATCAAAATTGCTCTTCTTTTTTAGTCCTGTTTTCATTCACCTCCTCGTTCTCACTATGGCACAAACAAATCTGCTTCAGCACTTTTGTATAGAAAATCATGGTAACTTCAGTGCTAATAGTGACTACAAATCAAACCTCGATCGCCTTATCTCGTCCTTCTCTTCTGATACAAATAATGATTATGGGTTTTACACTGGCTCCTTTGGCGAAAACATCGACAAAGCTTATGCAATTTCGCTTTGTAGAGGAGATAAAAAGCCTGAAACCTGCCGTAGTTGCATTAAAAATTCCAGCCAAGTGCTCTCACAACTTTGTCCGAACCAAAAGGAGGCCTATATTTGGTATGATGATTGTATGTTGAGGTATGCAAACCATACCATTTTTAACAGTATGGAATTCGGTCCGTACTTTTGGATGTACAACCCGGTTAATGTTACCGACGAAAATGAGTTCAATGAGGTGCTAAATGCCTTGTTAGGCAGACTGATAAATTTTGCAGCGTTAGGTGATTCACGAAGAAAATTTGCAGCAGGAAATGCGACAGCAGAAAAGTCTCAACAAACAATGTATGCACTTGTTCAGTGCACTCCTGATTTGACTAAGCAGCAATGCAGCGATTGCCTGAATCAAGCTATCAAATTGATTCCAACATGCTGTTCTAAGAGGCAAGGAGGGAGGGTGGTTTCACCTAGCTGTCACTTTCGATACGAAAAGGACCCTTTCTATGACCTTGCAAGCACTTCGCCACTGCCACCATAGGCAACAGAACCAGCATTTCCACACCAATATCGTGAGGAAATAGGTATTTCAGATTTTTTATCAGAATATATTCTGTAAACAAATATGGTAATTTTTTATCTGCTTTCAAATTAATTCAGGAATGATTACGTTGTCTAATCACATATTATGATCTTATGATCCTTTTTTGCAGCTAAAACACAACCTTACATAGTTCGAACTGCCATCGCGAATGCCTTGCTAGTGTTATTGTGGTCCTTGCAACATGTATGAGCCGCCTGACCGCTAGCCCTCTACCTAATGTCACTTTTCTTGTTTACAGCACTCAAATTTCTTTGAAAACAATAAATTAAAATAGCTATGATCTGTATGGACATCTATTTCCTCTGAATCTATTTAACAATAAGAGCAGTTTGGACACTATTTTAATTACATATTTGTTCAATGAATATCTCTCTGTTATGAATTTTGATATTATAGTTTCAATAATTGTGCTGTCAAGATATTATAGTTACACTTTTATTAAGATTGCATCAAAGAAATTTTCTTCATCATCAGGGGGGGAGGTATGTTAAGGGTTAGGGTGGGCTTTAGCCCAGGTCAAGATTTTATCAATATTTTTTAACTAGTTTTATATAAAATAAATTTGTAATTCTGAATTGAGTTATCAAAAAATTCTGAAAATTTACGTGAAGCCTTTTAATATGATGCTTTAGCTTGGGTTAAAATTTCAGAATTTTTTGAGAATTTCAGAAATTTGATGAAAATCACAATTTGACCAGTTTTACGTTATTAGGCGTAATTTTCAATCCGACCATCAGATTGAGCTGAAATTTTATGAGGGATCTTAAAATATATTGAATAAAATCTGGTTAAAATTTTAGCTAGGATGAACGGAGCTTGGTAATGCTAACAAAAAAAACCGTCAAATAAAAGCAAAATGACTCATTAAGAGTAAAATGGTTATTTGTCATTAAAAAATAAAATAAATCAGCTCTTCCTTCCTTTTATATTTTTCAGACTGGGTAGAAGCAGAATAGGAAAAGAAAAAAAAGAAAAGGTTAGAGAGAAATAGAGAAAAGTAAGGCAAAAACATAAAAAAAAATCCAAGAAAAAAAAATAAGAAAAGTGAGAGAATAACTTTGTAAACTTACAAAGTCCAACTTATAAAACACTAATATAAGAAAGAATCAAGTGAAGGAAGGAGGAATTGAGAGAGAGAAAAAATTTAATTATTTTGTTTTCCGGTTGACATGGGATTGTTATTTTATCCCGATAGAGGGTTTGTTACAATATCGATTCAAATTCGATTATAAATGAATTATATTCCATAAAATATCGAATGATATAACTTTAATAGTGAGTTTATTTTTACTTTCACTTTAATTTTATATACTTTCAAATTTATTTTTTAATATTTTGAGTAGTGTATTTGAATTAAAACTTTACTGTTAACTTTAAAAATTCATATATATAAATTAATAATTAATCTTAAAAAATATTTATATGTTTATTTAGTAGCCCAGTTAGGAAAAATTCCTAGCTCCGCACTTGTTCATCATAGTGTTCTGGGAATTTATGCCTCTTTTATGCGGAAAATAAAGAGTGTAATAATATTTTTTAAATCACTTTCTCTTTGTTATTTATTTGGAATATCCAGTGTAATTGCTACCTCTCTCAATGGCCTCACTCTTCATTTCCACGATTCTAATTAACATAAAAAAAAAAAAAAGAGTTTGGATATTTAATTACCCCGCCATGCTTTGTGACAAATGCCAAAAACAGGGCCTAATAATTTTTATGGTTCTTAATACTTAATGTGACTATAGAATATACTAGGATGGTCAAAGATTACATCATATAATTAATTTATTTGATTACTAATGATTTTGTAGGTAAACAAATAAAATGGAAGAAAGGAAAACGTCCTTTAATTTC
>Ga0325402_1000369_pt1 | contig 29915 bp, 17 predicted proteins | sample PopdelMetagenome_22_FD_207212 | JGI IMG/M metagenome (GOLD analysis project Ga0325402, IMG submission 207212) | Populus deltoides microbial communities from Bellville, Georgia, United States - Xylem-PdKOR-R3 | ecosystem: Host-associated > Plants > Phyllosphere > Stem > Wood/Secondary xylem... | reverse complement strand
ATAGAAAGAAAATAAAAAAAATTATAAAGTTCAATTTCCAGCCAACTCAATATTGAAGGATGAAATGGAAAAAAAAAACAAAACAAAAAAACAACTTAAGTCAACTCATGTTAACCTGTTAAACTCATGACCTGGGTCATAAGACCATGATGATTTTATAAAAAGAAAATAAAAAAAATTACAAGGCTTCATTTCCAACATATCTGATGTTAAAAGTTGAAATAGAAAAATGAAAAAAAATAAATAAATCCATGAGACTGGAATAACTCCACATAAAGCAAATTGAAAAAGTTACGGACCTTAACTCCCAAACAACCTAATATTGAAAGATGAAATTGAAATTAAAAAAGTAAATAAAAAAATAAGAAAATTGAGTTGTTGGAGATTAAACTTAAAGATAAAATTTTCAAGTAATAAAGAACTAAAAAAATTAATCAAATCAACTCAGGTCAACCTACCAAACCTTCATCTTGGATCATAAAATTAGGATAACCCCATAGAAAATAAATCATGAAAAATCACAAAGAACAATAAAAAAAATTCAATAAAAAAGGGACAAAAAAATAAATAGAGTTAACATGAGTCAAACTATCAAACATGCAACCCAAGTCATGAGATAAAAAAAACATAACATTATAGAAATCAAATTAAAGGAATTTATAAAGCTCAATTTCTAAAAATCAATTAGAAAGGTGGTTAAAAAAAATTAACTGATCAACTCGGGTTATCTTGTTAAACTCACAACATGAGTAATGAGATCAAGAGAAATTTATAAAAAGCAAATGGAAAAAAATTATGAATCCCCATGTTCTTTATAGAAAGCAAATCGAAAAAAATTATAAAGCCCCATGTTCTAACAGATCTAATGTTGATAGTTCAAAATGAGGGGAAAAAAATAATAAATTCATGAGACTAGTATATAACTCAACATGAATAAAATTGAAAAAAATTATGAAATATAATTCTTGAAATAATATAATATTAAAGGATGAATATGAAAAAAAAATTAATTAAAAAAATAAGATTGTTTTATTGGTGAAATTGAAAAAAAAAACTAAACAAAAAAGGAAAAAGAAAAGGAAAAAAAGTAAAACTATTCAATGAATAATACTATATGAGTATAGCTACAATGATGTAGGCATACCATTTATTGCTTTGTTTATTAATCTATAAATGTTTTCAATTTTAAAAAAAAATCAAATTAAATCATCAGAGGGGAATATAGCGGCACAAACTCACCACTCTTTTTCCTACTTAAATGACTAAAATATTATATTTTTGTTCATTTCTTAGAATCCCAATCAAGGAACCTGATACTTAGAGATTGTTTGACATTGTATTTATAATTGCATTTCATTAAATTTTGAATTTTTTTTGCTAAAATTGAGTGCGGTTTGTACTTTTTGAATCGTTTTGATGTGCTGATGTCAAAAATAATTTTTAAAAAATAAAAAAACATCATTGATATATATTTCGGCACGAAAAGCTATTTGAAAAACAACCACTACCACACTACCAAACACACTCTTAATTTCCACGAATACCTAACCCCAACCTAAATCACACGCCCACGCATGCATGCATATATATATATATATATATATATATATATATATATATAAAAAGTAATATTTGCGTGGTGAGAATTTAAAGTTGTCATCTCATCTTTTCCCCACCTGTCTAAATGTTTCCTAACAAGCTTTCTTCAATTCATCTCATCTTTTCGTGTTGTCCATTACATCAATCGTTCTATTAGGTTTGAATTTTCAAACCGGTTCATCATTTTATATATATATATATATATAAAATTCCCGGTGATGCTTTATCCTTCTTTGTTTGAATTAAGATCTTCAGGTTGAAAATCCCAACTTTGATAGTGTAGCTTTAGAATGAGTTTCGGAGAAGTTGTTTTTTTTTTAATTCTTTTTTTATAATTTAAAAAAAAAATTGATTAAAATTACTGTAAAATAAAGTATTATATATATAAAAAATAAAAATATATCTCTAAAAAAAACTATTTAATTAAAAATTAAAAATTATTACAATACCGAACAGTCTATTAAACCCAGTTGTTTTTAAAGAGATAAATATTATTTATATTTCGAGTAACAATTGAAAGTTATCTTAAGTGGAAAAAATACACTTGAATCTTAACCTTACACAATTCATAGCAATCTTATGCTAACTACTTTTATTAGAAAAAGAATATATTAAATTTAAACATGCTTACTTTAATCCAAAAGTTTAATTTATTAAATGAATATTAAAAGAATTCTTGTATATTAATTATTAAAAATGTCTATTGGCCCATTGAATTTGATTTTAAATGAGAAAATGTTGTTATGGAGTCTAGATCTAGGGTTAGCAACTTTGCATTTTGCGTGTCATGTTATTTTTCAATGGTATTTTGTACAAGTGATCTTCTATTTTGAGGCATATTGTGCGCGACTTGTTTTGCAAGAAGGACTTCCTAGACAAATACATGATAGTTAGTTGTACATTAGAGAGCCCGGAGTAGACAAATTTCATGTCAAATGCTAAACTCATATTAATTAATTAGGTTGATGGGTAAAACATTGAATATTTTACATGTAAAGCATTTTAAGAGAAAATATTTTACAAGTTAAATTGTAAATCCTTGATCGAAAAATTCTTCTAGTGCTTGTAAAACTTGATGAAAAATCTCATCGTGTTAATTGAATAATAGAAAAATAAAATAAAAATAGAAGTAAGTAGTTGGGATAAGATTTTTAATTATTAAATATTTACTTTTGATATTAAAAACTAAAAAAAAAAGATAAAGCTTTCGAGTCATAAGGCCCTAATTAAAAGTTTACGATGTTAGTGAAATATTGGAAAATTTACCCGGTAATGAAGTCGGTTATTTTGAAAATAAAATTTTATAGATTTAAATTATCGTGTATAATAACTGTAATGGAAGAGGTAATGAGACCTCGAAAAGTAATATAAAATTAGTATAAAAAGAAATGAATAAATAACGAAAATAATAATAATAATAAACGTGATGTGTAAGGGAGAGGGATTTTACAATATCCTCTAGAAACATACTTGCTCTTGATGATTGTTAAAGAGAAAAGGTTGATTTTTCGTGGACATAGGGCTGAAAAGGCTACTCGTTTGAGAGCTAAATGTGTTTCAGGTTTAGGTGGTTTTCTACCCAGGGCTGTACTGATTGAAAAATAGATCATATCTCCTTTGTTGGATGTTAAATCTACTCATGGCATTAACGTGAGGCATGCCATCATCTTGTAATTGAGAGTGTCTGTCAGTAGGATGGTCTAGGAAATAATAGATGTCACAGATTTTGCTTATCTAACCTATCTCAAAGCAACTTGTCTAACAATAGATGTTAGTTATGAAAGTTGTCTCAATATTAGAATGTATTACCTCATCAACATTGAATTCCTTCAAGTGTTTATGTGGCTCCTCACTTGCAAGACCATGAAAAGTAGGTAATAAGTGAATCAAACATGACATTAATTCAAAAGCTACATTAATATTTGGAAATTCAATGCATGAAGGTTGTCAGTTCATGTTGGGAGTTGTTAATTCCCTTAATGTCCTTTGTTCGGCCATGTCCTCAGTTTTTGGCACTATCACTTCTAGTTTATTTTTTTTGGAATATGCACTTATATTTAATGAACTTGGTGAGTTATCTTCTTGTCTTTTGGTCTTTCTATTTGCCTTAGTTGTTCTTTCAATCTCAAGATCGAATACTAGTGCACCTGTACATGAAGATCTTGGCATATATCAATTAGCTTGTATAGAAAATTAAGAAGAAATCTATTTCCCTAGCAACGACACTAAAATTTGGTTGTTGTCGAAACCACTAAAATCAATTTTGACTTTTCTCTCTTTCTAAAGAATTGGTTTTTGTAGCATGGTAGTGAAAGCCAGGTCAAATCCAAGGAATATTATAATAATTCTTCTTACAATAAACTAAAATAAAAATTGGGAATTAATAAGAAAACTAAAGAAAATTAAAATGTAAAAGATAATTCAGTGTTTATATGCTCGATTCAAAGAGATTGTCAATTCAACAAATTAGATTGATCATTGAAGTAAAATAAGTATTCTTTTAATTCAAGCAAATACTAAATTCCTTTAAGCAAGGAAGATAAAAAAAATTAAATTAATTATAAAAATCTCCTAATTAATTCCTTAATGTCAATTGAATTAAATATTGAAAATCAATTTTTATATTCGGTGACAAAAGCTTTAAGAGCAAAAAACGATCAAGTATGAAGCTTAACGATTTTTACTTGTCTTATTCTTTTAACCTGAAAGTTAAATCAATCAAATTCATTTATTTTGCTTCCTTCTTGATCCAAATCAACAATTATGGATTGAAAAGATCATAAAAAAAAAGCATGTTTATTGCAAAAATCATTCAAAAAGCTTAAATGAAAACAGTAGCTTACGTATCAAATTCAATTAAGTACTTGAATGTCCATAAATAAAGTTAGAAATATCTTTGCTCATAATCTAAAACAGTAATGGAACAAAATTCTTTGAACCAAAAGCCAAAGTTTAGTTCATAGTTGCTTGAAAATTTAAAAAACAAAAAGGAAAAGAACGCTACTCTCTTTGAACCCTCGTGTTTCTATCATGAATTGCTTCCTTTATTTTCTCCCTCAGCTGATGTCTTTCATTAGGATCCTTCTATTAATTAGGATTCCTTAATGTCATTTAATTCCTTCCTTCTTTATCTGTTCATTAAGATTGACTTAGTTGCTGTCACAACTCTACTGCAACTTAGACTTGTTTCTGACTTAGTTTCTTACATTACCCGATTATCCAAACTTTATTATTTCATTCATGGCATGTTAGAGACTTGATCTACACTTCTTTTTTTTTTTTTCCTAAGGCCCATCATTTCTATGTCAGACTTTCAACCTTAGTGGGATGGTCGACACCTATCAAAAAAGGAAAACATTCGCGTCAATAGCAAATATTTTACAAAGTCTTTAATCTTTTTTTATTCTTCTAAAATAATATCTAATATGCTTATTTATGCTTAAAACATAGCAGAAAAAACATATCATAAAAGGAATTAAAATGTCTTGATTTCAACAACGCCAAGAAAGAGCACCTTTAGAGGTTGAAAGCCACTTCATATGCAGCTATAGTGTTGTGGCTCCCCCACACACACACTAGCGAGCATTTGACACCCACCAAGAGTTCATCACTCTTTTCGTTCAAATAAGTCCATGAATTGGTAAGTTTTGAATCTGTGCTAAAAGTTTTTATTATTTTAAATCAATGAAACCATTTTTTTTTGTTAAACTGAGCATTAGCGAAGCACCATATATTTTTTGACATCTCGAGAATCTCATGTAAAGTCGACCAAAGCTAATCATCAAGTTCGATCATAAATCAACTCAATATAAAAGGAATGAAATTGGAAGAAAAAAAAGTTGAGTCACGAAAAAAACACTATCGAATCATGATAATATAAAAAAAGGTTGGGTGAGGCCCAATCGAGTCCTACAACATTGGTTGGGTTGTGACCCAACCGAGTCCAGCACACTCAATTAGGTTGTGGCCCAACCAAGCTCCAACTCTCTCTTGAATAGGAGAGAGAAAAGGTGATGAGACCATTCATTTATCTCTCTCTTTCCTCTTTATTCTCTTTTTTTCTCTCTCTCTTACCTTGACTTGGTTTAATCGAGAGTGTTTACTATGCAAATTTCATTCATACTCTGCAAAGCTCACATCGTTCAAAATGAGTCTCTAGTATCATTCATCAGCAGTACTTTTCAACCTAACTGAGCTTTGAGGCTCAGTTAGAACGAGCTATAAAATAATATTCTCTTTCTCTCTCTTTCCTCCCTTACCTTACTCGGCCTAACCAAGGCTCATTTACTATTCATGAATAATATTTACTATGCAAAATTTATTTACACCCTACAAAGCTCACCTTGTTCAAAACGAGTCTCCGATACTATTCACTTTTCAACCTAACCAAGCTTTAAAGCTTGATTAAGACGAGCTACTAGGCAACTCCCTCTCCTCTGTCTCTTTCTCTCTCCCTTTCTTTTCTCTCTCCTCCCTCACCTTGATCTGACTAAGCTCGTCTCACCTTGGTTTACTATTCATAATTAGTATTATTGATTACTGTTCATGAATTGTATTTTTTCTATGTTTCTCTAGATGTTTTCAAGATACTTCTCGGACTACATATTCTTTGGTTTTAAGAGAGAGAAAAAGAGAGGGGGGATAGATCCAAAGATCCTATACTTACCATCTCTTCACTACACAGAGAACAAACTAAACAAGAGAGACAATACATATCTCTTCTCTACATTTAAAAACTAAATATTTCATTCTCTTTCATTCTTACCTGCTTGTCACTTGATAAAACAAAAACAAATATTAACTTAAGCAATAGAGTGTCTCCTGTTCCATGAAAAATGTGTTTTACAGGTACAACTTTGGTCCATATCTCATCAACCAGGGAAAGTTAATATTTTTCTTTGAAGTTTTTCCATTACTTCATCAATGGCACTGTTTATGGAAACCTGAACAAAAAGTTAGTTCATTCTCTTTCATCTTTTTTTCAAAAACTTTTCATGGTCGACGAGACTCATTAACAGGGAAGAGTGACTGATCTCCCTAGAGGGACTTTAGCTCCCCTAGGACTCTGACATATTTACAATCAAATTCATATACTCAATGATGTTATTATTATGATACAACTACATCTTCGCAATCTTTCTCCTACAAAAAAATGAGCCCCTATACATGCACCAAATATACATATACAACTCTAGTTCCTTTGAGGAACATGTTAGAATGACGCGTAGACAAATAACACTCACACTCCTGCACTTAAAAGGAGCTACACACCTTATTCTTACACAAAACACTCCAAATAATCCAGACATCATCGATATTCATCACCTCACTCCACTAGAAAACAAAAATAGGAGTGAGACAATCTCTATGACTCTACGAGTTTGTGAGCCACAACAGAGTGCTCACTAAAAGTCTTCACTTTGGCATAGATTATTATACACTCAACTCTTTAAAAACCGTCTTTATAAAAACCAATTTAGATGACTATGAGAGAATCATATACCCTCGAGAGCACATACAAAATATAAGAAGCCTTTTAGAACTTATCACACAAGACATTAATGTTATGTGTAAAGTTCTTCTAACAATACTTTGTGAATCTGCACATGTTTGGTATCATAGTCTAGAACCTGGTTTTATTCTTCAGTTTTATGATCTCAGCTCCAAACTAATATCTCGCTTCAACACAAGTATTCCTGCAAAAAAAAAAAAAAAACCACCACAAAACTCTTTAAAGTTATATAGTGAGAAGATAAAAGTACTAAAGCCTATCTTCAACGTTTCAACAAATAAATGCTTAATGCGAAAAGATTTCTTGAACTCATAGTTATAGAAACTTTAATTAGTGGAGTATACAATACTCCCTTTAGGAAAAGTTCTAAACCATTCTTAATGAAATCTCTTCGGTATAAAACACACAATAAAAAACTGATCAAGGAGGAAGAAGCTAGCATGACCAGACAAGGTCACCAACATTTCTAAGTATCTTTATCATGCTATTAGTCTCCAATAAGAGTATCTAAAGGAAACACCAAGGGGCACATTCATGATCGTCTAACATTTCTCGAGCTTATGACCACGCCTCTAATCACTACACGGACAGAGGTGCTAACTATTATTCAAGGAAAATACTTCTTACAACATCCATCTCCAATGAAAGATGGTTCAAACACAATAAAAAAAAAACCCAACTATTTATTTCACCATGACAACAGGTATGACACAAAAGAGCATCACACACTAAAAAAATAGATAAAATGATTAATCACTAGAGGTTACTTTCACCAGTTTGTGAAAAAAAAAAAACCAAAGCTAAGAAGAAAAGTTTTCACTCTTACATAACTACCTAAGATCGAATAATCCATCATAGATTAAACTTATAGATTCGAACCTCCATCTTTTAAGTCTTTCAAATAAAATGATATTTTGTTTTAACAAAATTAGCACTATGCATAACACAGTTAGACTGGTCATGAATAGTAGCATTATTCTATGTATAACTCGGTTTTAATATTCATGAATAGTAGTAGTACATTACTATTCATGAATAATATTCGTTATTTTTTAAGGCTCATTCTGACTGAGCTTCACATTTAATTTACTTTTTCATGAATATTACTAATGGTTAATGGCTTGTAAATGGCAGGGAATGTAAGTGATGATAGCTAGTCAATCTCCTAATCATATATATGTACATCTATTTTTTTAAGTCCCTATGACCACATGTCTCTAGGTCTCTCTGATCAATTTCTCTAGGTTTTTGTAATCATGCCTCCAAGTCCTTATGACCACATTTCTCTATTTCTCCATATCTTTATAACCATTATCTTCGGGTCTTTGTGACCATGTCTTTAGGTCTGTGTGACCAATGTCTTTAGGTCTTTATGCCCATTGTCTCCAGGTCCTCGTGGTCAACTATCTCTAAGTCTTTGCAATTACTGTATCTAAAAAGATCAATAGGTATTTATCCATAAAATATTGACAAAAATATCCCAACGAGTAGACATTTAAAGGCATGCCTCTATAAGTGACACTTTTGTGCAAGTATAGCCACAAAAGGTTAATTTTACACTACAAGTATTTTATCCCCCTCTTTAACTATTTAAAGTCTTCCAAACATGTATGTTTACAAAACTTTAAGAGGGCAAATAATAATACAATAACAAAAAAAACTTAGGCGGGCTAAGCCCAACCGAGTCCCACAACAGCGGTTCGGTCGTGATCCAACCGAGTTTAACACACTTGGTTGGGCCATGACCTAATCGAGATCCAGTATCTCTCTTGAGTAGGAGAGAAAAGGTTATGAGACTATTCATCTCTCTCTCTTTTTCTTCCTTTTATTTCCTTAATTTCTCTCTTTTACCTTGACTTGGTCTAATCGAGGCTTGTTTGCTATTAATGAATAGTAAATACTATACATTAATACTATTTATTATGTAAAGTTCATTCATGCTTTACAAAGCTCACCTTGTTTAGAATGAGTCTTCGGTACTATTCATTAATAGTACTTTTCAACCAAGCTGAGCTTTGAGGCTTGGTTAGAATGAGCTACCAGGTAGCTTTCTCTCTCTCTCTCTCTCTCTCTCTCTCTCTCTCTCTCTTTATTTCCAATTTTTCCTCCTTTACCTTAACTCAGTTTAACCGAGGCTCATTCACTATTCATGAATAATGTTTACTATGCAATGTTTATTTATACCTTGCAAAACTCACCTTGTTCGGAACGAGTCTCCAATACTATTCACTTTTCAACTTAACTAATCTTTGAGGATCGGTTAGGACGTGCTACCAGGTAGCTCTCTCTTTCATTACCTTGGTTTGATCAAGCTTATCTCGCCTTAGTTTACTATTCATGAATAGCAGTATTTGCATAGTACTATTTTTTATTATTCATGAATAATGTTTTCCTATATTTTTCGAATATTTCTCAAGCTATATATTCTTTGATTTTGAAAGAGTGAGTGAGAGAGAGAGAACGAAAAGGAGGATAAATCTAGAGATCCTACACATACCATCTCTTCATTATACGAAAAACACATTAAACGAGAGAGACAACACATATCTCTTCTCCATATAAAAAATGCATATTTTATTTTCTTTTATCTTTACATGCTTATCACTTGATAAAACAAAATTAAATATAAATTTAAGTATTAGAATGTTCATTGGTTTACAAGAAACTTGTTTTACAGATATAACTTAGGTTTAAATCTCAACCAGGAAAATTCAATTTTTTTTGTGAAACTTTTCCACGATTTCATCATATCATTATTAGATGTTTTGTGTTTATGAAACAATGATTTGTGATTTTTGCTATAATATTTTTTCCCTTGATGTTTTAGTTTCTTTTAATTAATTAATTTAATGTTTAGATAGTACCATTATTTACCACCTAATCATCGGAAAATGGAGATCAACCAATTGATTATTAACTAATCAATTATAGGGATGCCAAACTAACTTTTTGATGATTTCTTTTTTATGAAGGGGCTCCACACTTGATCATTATAGTATTATCTTCGTAAACAAGACGCTGAAAATTAAATCAAGTTTCGAATTACAAATGCTTTTAAGAAAACACAATAAAATAAAAAGATACAAAAAAAAAAAATACAAAACTAGCTATATTTTTTTATTAGGTTATTTTCATGATAAAATAGTTGCGGTATTAATATTTGTTTAGAAGTGTAATATAAATTGTATTTCAAAGTGTTTTTTTCTTAGAAATACATCAAAATAATAACTTTTATTTTTTAAAATTTATTTTTAATATCAGCATATCAAAATTATTTAAAAATATAAAAAATAATTTAAAACTAAAAAAAATAAATAAAAACAAAAAACAATGTTGTACCAAATACCAAACATGACATTATTTTATGTATGGAATGGTTACGTCTTCAGAATATCAGTGTTGTGGTTAGAGCTTGATGCTTGTTTGAGCACTTAAAATAATTTTAATCAATCAACTTCCTCTAATGTTCTAATTACAGAATTTTGGGTGCGAGCCTTCCAAGTTTCATATTGCAGGTGAAAAATACATATTTGTTTTTCTTACCAGAGAATGTTTATGTTGTAAGAAGTTTCTAGATCTATTTATTTAATTTTTAATATTTTATCAAGTTATTTTATTGAAGTTTTTAAAATTATTTCAATAAAGAATATCCCATAACATTAGCCGGGGATGTTTAGAGAGGGATGTTTAAGAGCGTAATAACGGTTACCTTTTAAAATATTTTTTGCTTAGAAAAACATTAAAAAATTAATTTAAAATAAAAAAATTAAATTAAAAAAAAGGTTAAAACTCATATTAAAATGGTGACTTAGGACCTGTTTGTTTTTGCGTTTCAAAAGCGTTTTTGACAAAATTTGAAAATTTTTTATTTTTTTATGAACTTCAAATTAATATGTTTTTAGTGTTTTCAAATCATTTTGATGTGCTAATGTCAAAAATAATTTTTAAAAAATAAAAAAAATATTATTGGCATGTATTTTGACACAAAAAATCATTTGAAAAACAACTACAATCACACTGTCAAACATACTCTTAATCTTGTATTAATGCTTGCGTACTAGATAGTAAAATGCTTTTCGGTTAATGTGTTATTAATTATTAATTTCATATGCATAACCTTGTTTTTAGGGAAAAAGGAATAATTATTATAATAATTAGTTATATGTGTTAATTTTAAAAAATAAAATAAAATATTATTTTAATATATTTTTAAATAAAAATTATTTTAAAAAATATCAACGATATTATTGCCTATCATTTCCTCACATTAATGTAATGGTTGCAATAAATAGGAGAGGGAGACCTTATTGTAGGACCCAGCCCACGTTTTCCGAATTGATGAATTGTTGTTGGAATTTTATTCTAAGGTACAATACAATCCTCATATCATATCCTTGTATTTATTCGACCGGCAAGCCATAAACGTGCTGTGCTGTACATGCATTTTGCAATAATTGTGGGTTCAAGTGTCTTTGTATTTGTATTTAAAGAGCATTTTTATAAGTTTTTTATTTTAAATTATTTTTTATGATTTTATATTATTTTGATGTAATAATATTATAAATATTTTTTTAATATATTATTTTGATATATTTCCAAACAAAAAACACTTTGAAAAACAACCGCTAGTATTGTGATGTAAAGTGTTTTTTTTTAAAAGTGATTCTTTACTTGAAAATGTATTAAAATATTTTTTTAAAAAATTTTCAAATCATAAAAAAACACTAAAAAAATAATATCAATTTGATACTTAATTTTTTTTTCAAGGTAAGTATATTTAAAAAAAATCTCCTAAAAGCAAAAGTTGTCATCCTCTTTAAAAAATACTTAAGTTTAGAACACAAGCTTATTATTTGTCTTCCTCAATCTTTATTTTTAAGGATCTTGTCCATCCAACCACAAATTAAATTTTTTTATTATGATAGTTTTTCTAGTTGAAGTTTTAAAAAATAAATTTCAAAAAAGTTATAAATTATAGTATTTTTTTAATTAAAAATTCTATAAAATTATGATTTCTATTGTTGAATTAGATTTGAAGTGCCTCACGATATACAACATCCCAACATATGAATTAAATTTAAATTAGTATTTTTTTAAATTAGATTTAAATTAGTATTTTTTTCCATAAATCCTTTGACCGGCTAATCTTCTAAAAAAAAACACGTAGCCAACGGAAGCTTCCTCCTAAATTTATGGCTCATTACATGGGTCCATTTGTCAAGCAGTAGCATTATCTGACTCAAAGACCTTAGTATGATTTTCAGCAGAGGAGAGAGAAAAAGAAAAGAGGGAAGAAAAGGAAAAGGAAAAGAGGGAGAGGGAGAGATGGGTGTTTCTTTCTTCGTGGACTAAACCCCTGTTCGTCTCTCTAGTCCTTTTATTTCCTTTTCTCTCCCCTCGTTAATTGAAACAGCAGATTTTCTCTCTCTAAAACAAGCTTTCTTTTGTTTCTCTTCGCCTTTAGCACTCTCTTCCCCCTTGTTTCTTGATCTGCAACTATTTAGCTTCAGGTTTGCTCATGCACCTGCTCAAATGGGTCATTGCTATTTTTGCTAAAGACGGGCCTGCCTCCTGGTTTCAGGTTGCCCTCTTCTCTTTTGGGTTCTTTATTTTCTTGTTTCTTGGTTGATGGCTTTTGTCTTGCTGTAACGTTCTTGCAAATCATTGACTTTTCTTTTTCTTTTTCTTTTTCGTTTCTTGTGGAGTTTTAAGGTTCTTGCTATTTCAAAGATTTTTTTTCTTGTTTTAGCCGGACAAACCATTCAATTTCCAGGATCTTTTGTAAATTTTGTAGCTTTAAATGAATGTAGATTTGTTCCTATGTGCATCCTTCTGTTTGTTTAAATATTTATTCATTTCCTTATGAGGTTTCAAGTTTGCATAATCCGGGGATGAAAGATTTGAAAAATCCAATTTTGAATACGAATGCCTTTTATGGGACGTGGTGTTCTTGAATTCTAATGAATGAAGTATGATTCTTTTTTTATTTGTGCTGAGTTACAACAATGATGTTATGTACTGTTGCAAGTTGACAAATGCATCCTATATTTTGTTTGTTAAATTAGGCCTTAGAAGAAAGAATTGCCTATTAGCAGGACCAGTTGGTTTCTGCATTTAAAGCAAGATTTGGGGGTTGTTCTTTTCTAGGCATATTGAATCAGCTACACAAGTGCGTTCGAGATCAAATCTTGAGAGATGACACGGGGAAGGATAAGAGCAAGGCTCCGGCGGAGCCATCTCCACCCGTTCTCTTGCTTAAGGCCAAATGCCAACAACAGTGAGGAGCCGCATCCTTTACTAGGGCCTGGGTTCTCCAGAATTGTTCATTGCAACCAACCCCATAAGCACCAGAAAAAACCCTTGAAATACTGCTCAAATTATATATCTACCACCAAGTACAATATAGTTACATTCTTGCCCAAGGCACTGTATGAACAGTTCCATCGGCTTGCTAACCTCTATTTCCTAGTTGCTGCAGTTCTTTCACTTACAGATGTTGCCCCATTCTCGCCTCTGAGCATGATTTTACCGTTGGCTTTTGTTGTTGGCCTTAGTATGGCAAAAGAAGCTCTAGAAGATTGGCGCAGGTTTACGCAGGATATGAAGGTTAATAGTCGGAAAGCTAGTGTTCATAAGGGCGGGGGTGTTTTTGGTTATAAGCCATGGCAGAAGATTCAGGTTGGTGATGTGGTGAAAGTGGAAAAAGACCAGTTTTTCCCTGCTGATTTGCTTCTGTTGTCAACTAGTTACGATGATGGGATTTGCTATGTGGAGACTATGAACCTAGATGGTGAGACTAACTTGAAGGTTAAGAGATCATTGGAGGTAACCCTGCCTTTGGAGGATGATGAGTCTTTCAAGAACTTTACAGGAATAATAAAGTGCGAAGATCCAAACCCCAATCTTTACACCTTTGTTGGTAATTTTGAGTATGAACGTCAGGTTTATCCTCTTGACCCTACTCAGATTCTTCTTAGAGATTCAAAGCTCAGAAATACATCTTATGTATATGGAGTTGTGATATTCACTGGTTTTGATAGCAAAGTCATGCAGAACTCAACAAAGTCTCCTTCAAAAAGGAGCAAAATAGAGAAAAAAATGGACAAAATTATATACATCCTTCTCAGCCTTCTTGTACTGATTTCATCCATTAGTTCAATTGGCTTTGCTGTGAAGATAAAGTTTCAAATGCCAGAGTGGACGTACATGCAACCCAGGAATGATAATAATTTGTATGACCCTGACAATCCTGGCAAGTCTGGGGTAGCACATTTGATCACTGCTCTCATCCTTTATGGGTATTTAATACCCATTTCTCTCTATGTCTCAATTGAGATTGTGAAGGTGTTTCAAGCAAGGTTCATTAACCAAGACATACACATGTATGATGAAGAAACTGGCAATACTGCTCAAGCACGAACATCAAACTTAAATGAGGAGTTGGGTCAGGTCGACACTATCCTCTCTGATAAAACTGGCACCTTGACCTGTAATCAGATGGATTTTCTGAAGTGCTCCATTGCTGGTACTGCATATGGTGTGCGCTCTAGTGAAATTGAGCTTGCTGCAGCAAAACAGATGGCTATGGATCTTGAGGAGCAGGATACACAAAATACTAATGTTTCGAGGCACGGAAAAAGTGCACGTGAGGAGGATAGCAGAGGAGGTCCAGAAATTGAACTCGAGAGTGTCATCACTTCTAAATGTGAAAATGATCAGAAGCCAGCAATAAAGGGATTTAATTTTGAGGACAGCCGGCTCATGGATGGAAATTGGTTGAATGAACGAAATCGAGAGGTCCTTTTGCTATTTTTCAGGATACTAGCAATATGTCAGACTGCCGTTCCTGAGCAGAATGAAGAGACTGGTATGTTTACATATGAAGCAGAGTCACCTGACGAAGCAGCCTTTCTTGCTGCAGCAAGAGAATTTGGTTTTGAATTTTACAAAAGAACTCAATCAAGCGTGTTTATTCGTGAAAAATATGCACACCCAGGACGATTGATTGAAAGGTGAGGTTGCAAATTGACAATTCCATGTTTATATAGCCCTTTGGTCCATCACTCCCTTTGATTAAAGGTATCTTAACATCTTAAATGTATCTTGGCAATCTTGCAGAGAGTTCAAGATTCTCAATTTATTGGAATTTACAAGCAAAAGGAAGCGAATGTCTGTAATTGTGCGGGATGAGGATGGTCAAATTTTACTCCTGTGCAAAGGTGCTGATAGGTTAGGCTCACAACTGTCTCTTACATGGTCTTTTGTAATCTTTAGCAATCGATGCATAAAGCATCTAGAACCTTCTACCATGTTCTTTAATAGGAAATTTAAGGGAAAAATATAGAAAACTTTATTTTTATCTTTGCAATCCATTTGAATTATGCAGTGTAATATTTGATCGACTATCAAAGAATGGAAGAATATATGAGGAAACTACTGTTAAGCATTTGAATGAATATGGAGAAGCTGGGTTGCGTACACTGGCACTTGCTTATAAAAAGCTTGATGAGTCCGAGTATTCTGCATGGAACAATGAGTTTGTCAAAGTCAAAACTTCTATGAGCACTGATAGAGAAGCAATGCTTGAGCGAGTTGCAGATATGATGGAAAAGGATCTGATTCTTGTTGGTGCTACTGCCGTGGAGGACAAATTGCAAAAAGGGGTACATGATATAATTGTCTTGGAGACATAATTAACATATTTCTTTTTGATACATTTCTGCTTATTTCCATTTTATTCACTCACCAGGTGCCCCAGTGCATAGACAAACTTGCACAAGCTGGTCTCAAGATTTGGGTTTTGACAGGGGATAAGATGGAAACTGCAATCAACATAGGGTTTGTCTCTTAGAGTCTACCTTCAAGGTTCCTTGTAATCTATGTCAATTTTATTTCAGAAGCTATAATTCCCTGTTTTGTGCATGATGCAGATTTTCATGTAGTTTACTCCGCCCGGGCATGAAGCGGATCTGTATAACTGTAATGAACTCAGATGTGGTAGGTCAAGACTCAAAGCAGGTGATATACTTGGCCAAAGGGTACAGCATTTTCCTTTCAGGGACTTGATTTCCTTTTATGCCTGAGTTTTTTGCCTTTCATCACCACACAGGCTGTGAAAGAGAATATTTTGATGCAAATCACCAATTCCTCTCAAATGGTCAAGCTGGAAAAGGATCCACATGCTGCATTTGCGTTAATTATTGATGGAAAATCTTTATCCTATGCTCTAGAGGATGATATGAAGCATCATTTCTTAGCGTTGGCTGTTGGCTGTGCATCTGTCATATGCTGTCGTGTCTCTCCCAAGCAGAAGGCACTGGTATGAAACTTTTTCCCCTTAATTAGTGGACTTTCTTCCAGAATGTATTTTCTTGTCTTGAATCATCAAATTGACAGTGCCCTTATAGAGAGATATGCATTCTTTTGTTGGGTTTTAATTTGTTCAATTTGTTGATACAGGTAACAAGATTAGTAAAGGAAGGAACTAAAAAAACCACATTAGCGATAGGTGATGGTGCAAATGATGTTGGGATGATTCAAGAAGCTGACATTGGAGTTGGCATCAGTGGGGTGGAAGGTATGCAGGTTGGTAACATGTCTAACTAATTCTTCTGGCATGCAGCCTCTTAAAAATGATATTGCCTTTTCCTCCAAGGAGAAATCTTTGTACCTTCTATGCTCACCTGCTGTTATTTCCAGCTGTTTCTAGGCAGTATCTGTCACTTAAAATTTCGTGTCCTGCTGATATTTAAATTGGGTTGGACACGTAACATCATGCTTGTCTGCCATCTTTGGTCTCAAATTGGAACTAAGATCAAAATATTATGCTGAGCCTTTGCTTTCTTTATCCATTCCAACTTCACCATTTTCTCATAACTTCTTGTGGTTGTTGAGTGAAGAAACAGAGCATCAAGCTTTGCTTATATGCAAGCTTCTAATTTTCCAGTGAAGCTTACGTATTTTCAAATGGATTTACAGGCTGTGATGGCGAGTGATTTTTCTATTTCCCAGTTTCGGTTTCTTGAAAGACTTTTGGTAGTCCATGGACACTGGTGCTACAAGAGAATTGCACAGATGGTAATAATCAAGAGACTATATCATGCTTCCTTTTATGCATTTGATATGTTTGCATCCACTGCACTGACGTGTACACCACATGCTTAGCTATTCTCTTTTTGTTGTTTCATTGAATGGGTTCTTTTGCTTTCAGATTTGCTATTTCTTCTACAAAAATATAGCATTCGGCCTTACGCTTTTCTACTTTGAGGCATTCACGGCCTTTTCTGGGCAGTCAGTTTACAATGACTGGTACATGCTATTGTTCAATGTCATTCTTACCTCATTGCCTGTCATTTCCCTTGGAGTTTTTGAACAAGATGTGTCTTCTGAGGTCTGCTTGCAGGTTAGTCCCATTAATTACTTAGCTAATTCTAATGCAATTTTTGTACCAGTTATCTCTCTGCTACAAAAATAATGTTATTTCCCCATTATGCAGTTCCCAGCATTGTATCAGCAAGGGACCAAAAACTTGTTTTTTGATTGGTATCGAATACTTGGGTGGATGGGTAATGGTTTGTATTCCTCTCTTGTCATTTTCATCCTAAATATCGTGATCTTTTATAACCAAGCATTCCGTGCTGGAGGCCAAACTGCTGATATGGCTGCTGTGGGTGCTACAATGTTCTCCTGCATCATCTGTGCTGTGAACTGCCAGATTGCGCTCACGATGAGCCACTTTACATGGATACAACATCTCTTTGTCTGGGGAAGCGTTGCCACTTGGTACTTGTTTCTGTTACTTTACGGTCTGATGCCTCCATCTTACTCAGGGGACGTCTACAGACTTTTAGTTGAAGTTCTTGGTCCGGCACCCATCTACTGGAGTACCATCCTCTTGGTAACAGTCGCATGTATTGTGCCTTACCTGGTTCACATATCATTCCAAAGATGTTTCAATCCAATGGATCATCATATCATCCAAGAAATCAAGTACTATAAGAAGGATGTTGAGGACCAACACATGTGGAGAAGGGAACGATCCAAGGCAAGACAAGAAACGAAGATTGGGTTCACAGCAAGGGTAGATGCAAAGATCAGACAATTCAAAGGGAAGCTGCAGAAGAAGTCCTTGGTTTCGCAAAATTGTATGCCTTCCCCATCTTAATATAAAATCAAGTCTATATTTTTTTTTTCCGGTTGTTCTTGGAAAGTTTTTAGGGTTTTCGGCCTTAGGCTTTTTGATTCGTTTCTTAGCAATTCTTTGTCCGGTTGTAGTGGGTTCGTGCTCCCCAGTTCATTTCACAGAAAGCAATCCAGTATTGTATGTACACTAACTGTATGGTTTGAGAAGTTAACAGCTTGTGAAAATAGTTGAAATTTTATTGTCTTTGCTTCCTTGTCTTCTCCATGTACCCTTCTTCCTGTATAAAAATACACTATGAGTTGATTGACATCTCTGAATCTGCTATTAACTTTCTATATTTTTTTACACTCATAAAATGTCTCTTCACCATGTTGGTTAAAAACTTTGTAGTCACCATGAGAAATAAGGGAAGGAAAAACATAAAATGACCATTCAGGTGTAATGCAAATATTACAATTACAAGGTATACTTAAAAAAGGTTAGGTAAATCGTTGTTTAAATCCACAATATTGAATTGTTTTATATTTTTGTTCTCATACTTTTTTTTTTAATTGTAGTTTTCCATTCTTGATTTCATGATCATTTTGTCAAAATTTATGAATGAAAAAAAACATTAATAGAGAACCAAAATGTAAAACGAGAAACTGTATAACTAATTTCAAATTTGGTAGAAAGAGTTCTCTTGGTATTTAACAGACCGAGCTTAGTTTAGACAAGTTTATTGGCCTGCGTTTAGCAGCAGGTTAATATCAATTTTTTTAATAAAAAAATATTAAGAATATAGAGAATGACTTAAATTACTTGGATCCAGCAACCATGCCTCCACAAGCTACCATTTCCACTATGGACCAAGCAAGGCCTGAGCTTGGCAGCCAGCATGGTGGGGGAGCCTGGAGCCTTTATCTTGTGATGAACAAACAAACAACTGAACAAGGCTAGAATATGCAAGAGTATATATAAAGATTACATCTGCTCTCCCTCTCATTCACAGGTATGATATTGTAAGCCTTCTCTCTAATGAACCCATCACAATTAAGGTAGAATATGAGTGGAAGCCACCAAGATACAACCAGTGCAAAGTGTTTGGTCATTCTTGCCCTACTCTGCCCCCGGACTTAGGCGAAACCAGATTAGAAACAAGTTTGCCCTATAAACAACCAAAACCATAAAGTCCCCACCCATCCCCATCCCCAATAGCTCCCCCTGTCTTGGCAGAAACCACCTCCCTTAAGTCTAAACACAAACCATTCACCTTAGGCTACATATACAGTAACCAAACACACCTCCCATCTGCACACTTACACCTCCTATTTGCACACTTCCACCCCCCTCAAACACCAACAACTTACGTATTAAGGCCCAACCAAAACAGTATACCAAAGAACACCTAATGATAAAAGACTTGGGATCAAGTCATGAATCAGGTAATGACATTCTTGCTATTAAAAAAATTCACCTACCCATTGTTGGTATTGAGGATTGTATAGTAAGCAGAATGGACACCTTTAGAACTCAAAAAGAGGCCTCAACTTTAACCAAAGATCTAACCACACACACCTTGGAACAATTAAGCCATCACAAAGAACACCAAGATGAGTCTCCCTTTTCTCCCTCAGTCACAAAGAAGAAAGGAGGTAAGAAACGTAAAGAGGCTAAGGGCCTTTAACTTTTGTTACACTCAACCCCCCGATGAATAAATATTTAGTATATAAAGTTGGAACATTAAAGGCCTTAATGGAAAAAAAAATAGAAAATGGTTTAAGAGTGGATCAACAAAAACATACTTGATATCATAGGTTTATTGAAAACCAAAATAGCCTCCAGCTACATGGATACAGTAGAAGTTGGATTAGGATTACATAATTGGAAATTCATATCTAATGTCAGTCCTATTAACCATTGTCGCATATTAGTTGGTTGGAACCCTAAAAAACTCCATTTAGAATGCACACACAAAACTCAACAATGGATTACTTGTGACACAACCTTCCCAAACAACTTCCTTAAAATAACCTTCATATATAGACATAATACCCTAGCTGAAAGAGAAGTCATATGGATTCATATCAGCTTTCAAAGCCCCTAGAATTCCATTTTTCCCTGGATCTTAATGGGGGATTTTAATGCTACCATGAGACCAAGTGATCGAGTAAAGGAGAGTACTGTATGGCACAACCACCATAATGATTTCATCAATTGTACTCAATAAGCCAAACTCATGCAAATTCCCTACTCGGGCATGAGATACACTTGGCATAATGGCCAAACAGGGGACAATATCATATAGAAGAAGCTTGATTGGATATTAGGGAATCCCTCATTTCATAGCCAATAGCCAGCTGCTCATTCTCACTTCATGCCAAAGAACCTATTAGATAACAATGTCATGATACTCAAGCTTGATCCTCTAAACCACAGACTGTGCTCCCCATTCAAAATCCTGAATTTATGGGCTGATCATAAAGACTTTCTCCCTGCAGTTAACTTTGTCTAGCATACACCAATTCAAGGAAATATAATGTATCAGCTCACTTCCAAGCTTTGACCACTGAAGAACCATCTAAAAACTTTTCATAAACACCACTATAGCCATATCTCTAGTAGACTGACCAAATCCAAAGAAGAATGAGATATAGTTGAACTACAGTTGGATCAGAATCCAATAGGAAATGAGCTGAGGATAAACGAAAGGAGACTGGCTAGGAAATACAAACAACTTTGTGATGATGAGAAAGCCTATTTCAAGCAAAAATCTAGAGTCCAATGGCTTCATGTTGGGGATAAGAATACCAGCTTCTTCCAAAAATCCCTGATTTATTGGCAAAGCCGAAACAAGATCCACTCCTTGAAGAATGCATCGGGTAACCTCATTAATGATTAGTAGGGGATGGGCAGAGTGGCTATTGATTACTATAAGGATCTCTTTTCAACACCCATCCCACCATCAGGACATTATACATCCCAGTACTTCCCTCCACCCTAAAATGGAGTAGAACTGGATAAGCAAATTACTAATAAGGAGATCAAATAAGCTCTGAACTCTATCTTAGATGATAAAGCTCTAAGGCCGAATGGCTACACTGCATTGTTCTTCAAATGCAACTGGGCCATAATAAGAGAAGATTTCAAAGTAGCTATCAGGTACTTCTTCAATCATCCCTTTATATCCTGGTGTGTTAATGCCACAAGCATAGTGCTAGTTCCAAAAACTAAGACTCTCTCCTACATGAATGATTATCGACCAATAGCATGCTACAATGTCATATAGAAATGCATCTCTAAAATCATAGTGCCTAGATTGAAGACAACCCTACTAGACATCATATGTCCCCCCTAGTCAGCTTTCATTCCAGGAAGACAAATTTTAGATGCTATACTACTGTCCCGAGAGCTGCTTCATAACTACCATCTGTCAAAAGGCCTTGTTATATGTGTATTAAAGGTAGATATCAATAAGGCATTTGATACAGTAAGCTGACAATTCATCATAGAAAGGCTGAAGGCTATTGGCATCCCATCAACTATGGTAAACTGGATTGAAGTATGCATTACCATGCCTCACTTCTCCATTAACCTAAATAGGGAATTACATGGATTCTTCAAATCCAATAAAGGAATTCAATAAAGGGGACCCTTTGTTACCCTATCTTTTTATTCTAGCAATGGAGGGGTTGGGTGACATATTGAGGAAAGACACACAACATCCCGACTTCATCCATCACTGGAGATGCAAGGAGAATGCTATTATACACCTCAACTTCGTGGATGACTTAATGATGTTCTATCATGCTGATCAAAACTCAGTATGAATCCTTAAACACTCACTTGAAAAATTTGTTATACTTTAAGGACTTTCAATTAATCATACCAAAAGTTCCCTTTACTTGTCAGAGGTGGATGGATAGCTTCAGGAATCAATCCAGCAGCAACTGCGATTCCAGCAGAAAGCACTTCCTATGAAATATCTAGGAGTCCCCTTCATCACAACCCTCCTAATACACAGAAATTGCCTGTCATTGGTGGAGAGAATCACTTCTAGAATCAAGTTATGGACCTCCTCATCGCTCAACTATGCAGGAAGGCTCTAACTCATCAAATTAGTCTTTTTCTTAATTCAGGAATACTGTACTACAATTTTCATTCTTCCTTAAGCTACAATCAAGAAGTTGGAAAGTAGCCACATTAAAACATATATCCTTTGAAAAGACACCTTCTTCAATGCATTAGGAGCCAAGGTAGCATGGGCATCAATATGCTTCTCCAAAAAAGAAAAAAGTCTGGGAATAAAACGATTGCACACATGGAATAAAGCAGCCACATTAAAACATATATGGCATCTCCTAACAGATCAGCAGTTAATATGGTCTACCTGGATTCAAACCAATCTTCTTAGATGATGCTTCTTTTTGACCATCAAAATGCCTTTTAACCCTTCATGGTCTTGGAGAAAGATCTTGCAAAGTAAAAAATGGTGCAGAGGGTAGATGATTGCATGTATTGGAAATAGGGAAGCAACATCCTTGTGGTATGACTATTGGCTACCAGAAGGAAAAAGAATATGTGACTTCCTTCCTTATAGGATATTTTCCTCCACAAGACCACCATGAAATGCCAAGGTGGTTAATATCATCGATAAGGAAAGATAGAAATTTTGAAGAAGCCATCAAGACCTTCAGTCTATCTAGAATGCTATAACAATCAAACTAGCTTCAAACAAAAATGATCACCTAGTTTGGAAAGAGAATAATAAAGGAAAATTCACTATAGACTCGGCTTGGGACATGATTAGGGAATCTAGACCCCCTAACACCATCCACCATCTCCTATGGTACCTTGGACATATTCCACGACAAGCTTTTATCTTATAGCTAGCCTTCCAGAATAGGCTACAAATCATGAACAATCTTTATAGAGTAAGGATAACAAACAGCTAAACATACATACTATGTTGTAGACAAAATGAAACGCATGATCACTTGTTCTTTCAATGCCACTACACCAAATCAATTTGGGAAGCCATCTCAAGACAGTCTGGAATCTAGTGACCCAATATGCAGTGGAAAAACCTTCTACAATGGACAACTACAAACTTCATGAAGAGGAAGAATATAACACGCATCATAGCTCGGCTAATCCTCTCTACCACAATATATTACATTTGGTTTGAAAGGAATAATAGGATTTTTAGCAGCAACCTCCATTCTCCTGAAAATATCAGCACCGAGATCCTCCACCTCATTAGGATTCATTTGGCAAACATAGGCACCAAATGGCCAATCTCAGACGTAATCCAAGAGACAGGGAACATGCAGAACCCATAATGCATTCCATCAGACTCCAAGATCCCGCTACGTGTGTCCATTTCCTTTTTGTGTAATGTTAGGCCTGTGAGGTGGAAATGACATATAGGCCTTCTAGGGCAAATATGCCTCTTTTTCCCCTGTTGCATGTATTTCTTTCTTAGACATAAAAGATTTCAATAGTGGTAAGGTTTTTTTTCTCCTGTTTTATTAGTCTAGGGCATGCTCCTTGGATTTTGTAAATACCCTTTATTCAATACATCTTAACTTTCCAAAACCCAAGTCTACTTGAATAATAATAATAATAACAATAGCAGCAGCAACAACAACAACAACAACTATGTCAAACTCAAATGTTTTGGGTCAGGCAACATGCCAGACCCACATTACCTTGGTCTGGCAAACATGCCTGACCTTAATAATAATAATAATAATAATAATAATAATAATAAATAGTAATTGTGATTGTGATATAAATAATAACAACAACCATGTCAGACCCAAGTGTTTTGGGCTTGACAAACCATGCCACAACTAAGGTGCTTAGGTCTGACAACCATGTCTAATCCAAGTTTAGTTCGGTCTGGCAACATATCAGGCCCATGTTTACTTGAATAATCATAACAACAACAACAACAACAACAACAATAATAGTTAATAGTAATTTGTGATTGTGATAATAACAACAACAACTATGCTAGACCTAAGCGTCTTGGGTCTGGCAAACCATGCCATACCCAAGGTGCTTGGGTCTGATAACCATACCTAATTCAAGTTTAGTTGGGTCTGACAACATGCCAGACCTATGTAACACGACCAAAAGATTGATATTTTCTCCCAAGTGTAGAAGTGTCGAAGTAATAAATAACCTAGCAAGACTAGGATCGAACAACAGGGAGGTTAACTATATAAATTATAAACAACAACAACAACAACAACAACAACAACAAGTTAAAGAGGACTTTGAGATGTAAGATTAATGTGAGGATTAAAAACTGATAAAAATAAATATCAAGGTTAGAGGATCCACTAATGGTATTTCAAATAAGTATGGTATAAACTCTTATTATTACTCAATTGAAAATCACACACAAAGGAGGTTTCAATCAGATTATAAATTGTTAACATGATTACATTAGTTATCTCATTCGAATAATGCTAATATTTGTAAATGTTGTCAGGCATTTATGATTATAACTTATGTTAACAACAAATCAAGTTCCTTTCATAGCACAAGTGTCGGTTATACCATATGGTTTGGGCTATGAAAGTGCCAAGTATTTGTTGTACCAAGGATTATACAACATAAATCTAGATTAACCATTTAACAAGCAAAGTATTAAAAGTGAACAAGATAACAAATATAAAACATGTTAGTATTAAACATTAAAATCCATGTTGAGTTTATACTATATTTATCCCTACACCATTAGTGTAACTTTTTCACCTTGATATAATAAACTTAGCTAAATATAATGAAGAAGAGAAATATAGATAAACAAGATAAGAACATAAATAAGATATAAGTTAACTAAATAAAGGAAAGGAAATGAAAAGTATAAACAAGAGATTAATATAAACAAAACTTAAGCATTACAAAAGAGAGAGCAAGAATATGATCTTGATCTGAACACCAAGATCTTAAATGTATGGCAAATGCCTCCTTTTATAGGTCAAAATTTGAAACTATTGATTTGATGACTAATTGTTGAGTGAGTGGCCAACTCTTGACTTGGTGACAATCCTTATCTTCTTGTCTTAATAAAACGTCATTGCTAATGTCAAAATTCGAATAGACTTGAATCATGAACGTTCTAGGAAATTGTCTCAGCTTTCCAACAAAAAAAAAACCGAGGTTATTTGGACTTCTAGAACTTAAGATATGGGCTGCAGGACAGATTCGGACTTCTCCGTTATTGCTACAATTTAGACTTGAAAACGGCCTTTTTAAATCTTGGACTCCACATGAAATTTTTAGGCCTATGTCTTAGCTTTCCATCCAAATAAAACAGACCTAAATCCAAGATTTATAGCTCTAGATATGACCCGATGACCGAACAGTGTTCCTGTTTGAACTGAATCAGCATCTCTTTTCTAAGTTTGGCGCTCTCTTTGTCATTTCAATTTCAGTACTTAAACTCATCAATCAATCCTTTCATTTATGTGATAGACCTGCATTTAAGATGAACATTTACCATAAATTAAAGGTATCTTATGGTATCAGATTTGTTATTATAAAACATGTTTAAGTTAAGGAGTTATTGATACTTCAGGTGCAAAATGATGATATAAAACCTTGATAAAAATTCACTTTTAAGTACTAATCACTACGCTACTTGGATCTGACAAACATGTCTGACCAAAGTTTACTTGTGTCTGATAACATGACAGGCCCATATTATTTGGGTTTGGAAAACATGTCAGACCCACATTACTTATGGCTGACAACTTTGTCAGACCCAAGCGTCTTGGTTCTAACATCAAACATAGTTATTAGACCCAAGCAAACAACAAACAAAGAGATGACAATTGTGCACTTTAGTTGTCAGGAGAGAGAAAAAAGAAAAAACACAAACAATCAATCCTTGGCGGCAATCCAACCATGATATGTCTACACGCGTCACTCCATGTTCAAAAAGGCACAACTGCACATCTAGTTATACGATGGATGGCCAAATCGGAAGCATCTCAAGCGCTTCCTTAATGGCGGGGACTCCGCCCACTCGTTGGGGCGTATGAAACACGTGTCAGCAGCTTTTTGATTAAAAAAATAAAAAAATATGATGTGAAAAATACTAAAACACCCCATGGTCATCTTAATTAACCAAAATACCCCCAAAGGCAAAGCTTCATTTTTGTCTTTTCTGAGACTAAAAACGTTATTTGCTTGTACTTGAAAATTAGAAAAACCTAGATACTCTTGTAAAAGAAAGCCAAAGAAACGTTTATCCATTCGCGAAAAGATGAGAAATTGAAAGTGAAACTATTATTACAATCCATAATGAAATGTTTTTTGATTTACAGTGATTTCCCCACACCATTTAGCTTTTGTTATAATATATTTATTTTTATTTGGTTTATTTTTGTTTTTTTTAAGTTATTTTGGAGTGTTTTGGGGTTGGTAAGTTATTTATAAAGGTTTTTATAATGTGTGTTTAGGTGAAAATGGCTTGAAAAATAGGTTTTTAGGTCAATTCCCTCTGATTTTCTAGCCATTATTGCCTAGTAGAGAACAAGTTACCTACTTAAAAACAAAACCCAGAAATGGATGACGCCTGTTATTAAGGTAAAAAATGTTTTTTTTAAAACCTAAGTGCATGACGCATCCTGGGTTTTTTTAAGGCCAGACACCTAACTTGTTTTTTTTTTTTTCCTTTTTTATTGATTTTTCTCAACTTCATCCTTAAAAATGGGTTTTAGTTTATTTTTTATTGACTTTTTTTTTTAATTTCATCCTCTAACATTTTGTTATTTTGAATTGAACTTTATAATTTATTTTGATTTGCTTTTTATAAATCATCATGGTCTCAAACAAACGTTCTAAAATCCAATTGAAAGTAAAAAAAAAAAAACCAATTGGTGTCAAAGGGCATTTTTATTCTTTCACAATGATTTTTTTGTTGTTAGAATGTCAGCCAAGGGAAAATTTAGTTTTTGACCAAATATAGAAAATAATAAACAATTAAAAAGCACATTGAAATGACCAAAATGCCCTTAAAAGCAAAAAAAATTAAAATTGAAGTCATGAGGCTTTTTTGTCCTTTCATGGTAATTTTTTTGTTATTATTGAGTTAGCTTATGAGCAATTTGGTATTTGAATAAATATAAAAAAAATTATAGCTTAACCCTATTTATTGTTAATAGTTCAACTTCAGTCCTTATTCTATTGATTTTTAATTTTTGTTCTTGACTCTTTTGTAAAAGTTTTATTGGTTTTTAATTTTATCATTCAATCCAAATGATGATATTATGTTTTACAATTTGGTCCTCATTATTTTGATTTCTAATTTTTTTTAACCTTTATGTAAAAGTTATTATTCTTTTCAATTTCACCGTTCAATCAAAAAATTATTTTTATTTTTATTTTTATTTTTTATATCAATTTTCATCCTCATTTTTTTAATTATTTTTAATCATTTTGATAAATTGATATTTTCAATCTCACCATTCAATCAAATATAAAATTTATATGTATTTTAATTTTCATCCTCATTTTTTTATTTGCTATTTTAAAAAAATCCTTTTGTATAATTAATTTTTTTATCCTTCAATATTTGATTGATTGCAAATTGAACTTCATAGTTTTTCTAGATATGGTGTTTCGAGTCTAATGACTTAGGTCACAAGTTTGGAAAGTTAAAATGTGTTTTTAATTTTTTTTAAAAGGGCTTTATAATTGTCTTTATTTTTTATTGGCTTATTTCAATCAAAAAAGGTTTTGGAGGATATCACGAGTTGTCATTTTCTTTTTTTTTCATTTAATTGAAATAAAACCAGCCTGAGTCGCACATTTTCTTTTCTTTTTTAAAACACGCTTGAGACATCTAAACATAACTTTTTATGAAAAAAAGGCACAAAAGTTGGTCCATGCCAAATTTCCATTAATAAAACTAGTCTAAGTCTCTGATTAAACTTGCATATGTTTTTGTTAGAGTAATAAGTTTTGGAGTGAGAATCACTTCCTTTTTGTTATTTTATTTTTCTACAAAGAAATACACCACCTCCACTCCACTATATGATCAAGCTCATTAGTAGTGTTTGGTTATTGTCTTGTAACGAAAAAAAAAACAAAGATAATAAAGATAAAATAGATAAGTATGAAATAAAGATAAAAAAAAAATTGTGTTTGATTGTGGTGTATAAACTAGAGTAACTGTTATTGATCATGTTTGCTTATAATGGACAAGATAATATAATTTTTTTTTATTTTACCTTTAATATACAGTAGTTTCAAACTTAGATATTTAAAAAATATTTAGATATTATTTTTTTTCTTTAATATAAATTTATATCGAGAGTTGAAATTAATAATATTATTATAATCGTAGTTATAAAACCTAGACTAGCTTGACGGATTGACCCAAAACCTGACTCGGAGTGACCCAAAACCTGACTGACTCGAGGCTTGGACCGGTCCACTTTAAAAAAAATAGAGGAAGAATTGACATCACCTGACCCGATCAAAAACTTGGGATAAAGCACTGGTAAAAAACCTGTTGATTTTTCTTGAATTGTTTTTGGCAAAATAAGGTTGCTTTGATTTTTTAAGAAAAAAACAAATTGAGTCAACCTGGGTTGACCCTCTTATCCTGTGACCCGGTCAACCCCAAAATTGATTTTAAAACTATGATAACAATCACTTTTATTCTTATATTAACCCGAGTTGACCCTATTGACCTGTGACTCAGGCCTTGCCCCGAGTTTGACTCTTGAATCGGGTTTTAAAACTATGATAATAACCACTTTTACCATTATGTTAACTCGAGTCAATAATCAACCCGACTCATGACCTGGGGTTTGCCCTAAATTAACCCCCAAGTCAGGTTTCAAAACAATGATAACAAACCACTTTTAATATTATGTTGATTCAGGTCAACATGACTCTTAGATCTTGTCTTGGATCAACTTTCGAGTTGAGTTTTAAAAATATGATAATAATTATTTTTATCCTTTCTTGACCTGGGTCAACCTAACTTGTGACTCAGGCCTTGACCCAGATTTACCCATCGAGTTGGGTTTTAAAATTATAATAATAGTTATTTTTATCCTTACATGTCTTAGTTTGACAATTTTAGAATTGAAGGTTTTTTACAATAATATTTTAGAAATAAAAATTAATAAACATTGTTTCTACCAAACATGTTCATTTTGTATCGCATATTTTAAAAATATAAAAATTTACTTTAAAATTATTTTAAAAACATATTTATTTTTATATCTTTATCTCTTCAACTAAATATTTTTTTATTTGTATTATCTCTGTTCTTTTTATTTCAGAACAATAACAAAATACCGTGCTAAAGACTCTTTCGCATTATTAGAATAAAAGAGAAGAGACAATTAATTGGTTTAAATGTAGTAACACCTTTTATCTTTAAGAATTGAAATTATACTTCGAAATAACATGGCTCTTGAATAAATAAAAGTTTTGTTTCTTAAACATTCCGAATAACTGCTAACGTTATTTAACTTAAATGTACTTAATTAATTAATTTCTGCAAAGAAATTTTAAAATAAAACTAGTAGGAAATAATTGTATTGGCAACTTTTGGCTTCAATTATAAAGTGTCAATCTTTAATATTTAATAAATAAAACCCATAAGAGAATATCTACCAAAACGGTAAAGAGAAGGAGGAAGAC
>Ga0325402_1000367_pt1 | contig 29949 bp, 23 predicted proteins | sample PopdelMetagenome_22_FD_207212 | JGI IMG/M metagenome (GOLD analysis project Ga0325402, IMG submission 207212) | Populus deltoides microbial communities from Bellville, Georgia, United States - Xylem-PdKOR-R3 | ecosystem: Host-associated > Plants > Phyllosphere > Stem > Wood/Secondary xylem... | reverse complement strand
AAGACAAATTGAAGAAGAAACTCTATTTGGAAGCACAGGCTCGAGTTTATTCTATGCTTTGCTTAAGTAAATAATGATGACATTTTATGCAACAGCTGGAATATATTTTTTGATTTGCTATCTCTTTGAAGGATGGAAAATATCGTGAGGCACTTGGGAAATGGGAGGCTGCTCTTAATTTGATGCCTGGAAATGCAGTCTTACATGAGCAAAAGGCACAAGTTTTGCTTGAAATTGGAGATCCCTGGAGTGCACTTAAGGCAGCAACTCGTGAGTTCCATGCCTTTTCATCTCTCATTCATGAATTTCAACCTGTGTTTATTGCCTTGATTGTTCTACAAATATATGTTGTATTTTGCATTTTTCTGAAAATATAAAGTCCTAGGAACCTCAATTTACTTTGGAATTTATTGACAGGAGCAACTGAGTTGGAATCGTCATGGGCGGAGGTATACCAATGGCATACTCTACAATGTGGTTGCTATTCTGCTTTCATGTTTTGTTAGCAGGATGCTATTACGGTGCCATCTAATTCACCCTAGTTCAACTAGCCCTTTAAATGAACTTGTTTGTTGAATATTTCACTGCTTCGTATAATTTACCCTAGTTTGCCATACATGCAAGTTTATGTCTGAGACTACTGGACTGTTGACACCTCCTTGTCTCTGCTTTTATTTCTCCTTGGAAATTTTCCTCCATCTGTCCCTTTTCTTGTAATGTACAAGTAAATTTTGTTTCCCTCCCTCCTAAATGTAGTGCTTCCTTAGCTATACACAAGTCAGGTAGTAGTGGAACTTGTCTCACTTAGAATGTCAACCGATTGGCAGATGTGGCTGATTTTGCTAAATTGCAGTTACAGTTAGTGGTGTAGCATAGCATTCATGAAATATAGTTTCATAAATCACTTTCTATTTCTTAGTGCAGTTCTAGTTATAACTAAAAGAAACTCTTGGTGCAATTCTAGTTAACTCAAAAAAATTGTCCTTTAAAGTTCGTTAAAATTATTCTCTCACTTTTTTCTTTGCCGTGGCCTTCTCAGGCATGGATCACCCTTGGCAGAGCACAGTTGAACTTTGGGGAGCCTGACAGCGCAATTGAAAGCTTTGATAAAGCATTAGCCATTAAGGTAAAAACTCGTGTTTTGGAGGCTTGACCTTTCTGTTTTAGGATCACTGTTTGTCTGAGCTTTCAACATAATATAGATTGATGGGTACTAACTGACATCCAATGGTGAAAACAAGAAAATTCCCTGGCTAAAGATTATTCGAATTCTTAACATGGGCTTAGGTTTCTGAAATTATATAATGTCAATTTTGCTTATATCTTGGCAATTTGCTTGTGTTGGAAAAGTATCTCAACTTTGAATGTAGAAGCTTGAGTGAGTTCTTATTTTTCCACCCGTCCCATTCATTGAGTTGAACAGTCTAGTAGGATTGTGTGGAACACTTGTTGTCTCACTCTTTTACAGAAATAGAAACATGATGATTGTTCCTAACATCTAACTTAAGTATTTTTCCATCATTTGCTTCTTTCACTTTTGCCACCGTGAGACTGATTTATGATAAGGTCTCAGTTTAGTACTCCCATGGCATGTGGCATTCCTATAAACATAATTTAGCTTCTAGAGGTTGACCGTAAACCATTGTCATGTCTGTATAATATTTGCACACTCAAGTTTTTGAAATGCTCTGTCTGCAGCCTGATTCTAAGGAAGCTCAAGGTGACAGACACGGTGCATTACAGCTTGTAAAGAAGCGAAAGCAGCTTCATTCATCAGGTTTGAGTAGTAAAGAGAACCGTTATGTGGTCAGTGACAAGACTGAGAGCTCCTGAGGGGGGATTTTAGATCATGGATATGCTGATGGCCGAATCAAGCATTATGTGCTGTATAGAATTGTCAAACATAGTGTCCTTGTAAGTCTGAATGAGAAATCTGTTTGTTTGAGTGAACCATTCAAGGTTGCTGCCAATAAGAAAGAAGAAAGTGAGTAGATTCAGGAGTAATTCCTTCAATAAGAAGGAAGAAAATGAGTAGATTCAGGAGCAGTTCCCTCAACTGTCTATTTCTATAAAGTTGAAGACAATCAGAAGCTGTCCTATCTCAATTTTCAAACGGCATGTTTTCACTTGTGTTAGGACAGCTTTTGAATGTGCAGGAAAATGAATAGTCCATGCGCCTGTATAGTGTAACTTTTCAAGCTTTAATCATTCGAGCCGCGCTGCTACTCTCTGCTTCAAAACTGAATTTACATGCCTCCTTGGAAAATCTCAAACAAAAATTGAAAGAGAAATGCCATTCATTCCAAAGAATCTATTACCGAATCAAGTATCTTATAGGTGTTATAAGGGGATTTTTATTACGTTGTGTTTGGTTAATGTTATAGGAAAGAAGATATAGATATAACAAAGATAGAAATATTGTTGGGTTGCTACAAGTGTTCTAGGATATAGACATGTATATAAAAGAGTTAAAAATGTGATAGGTTGAGGAAAGATAGAAAATTTTAGAATGGATTTATGAATTTTTAAAAGAGACGTGCTTTTTATCATCAAATGCTACCTTTATTCTTCTATCTATACTTTAATTATTCAAGAAAAAGAAAAGAAATGCCAGATTTATATTTAAGGCCCAGTTCTATTACCAGCAGGGAAACCTTCACATGATAGAGAGCGAGAGTATTACGGCACTCACGCCTACAAATAACCAGCTACTGCTGACCAAACGATCGATGTGCACAGCTACCCCAACCCACAAAAAATGTCTAGTACTGAGCAACACAACTCACTCTCTAAGAAGAACAAACAGGCAAGCTAGCCAACGGACTAGCAAATGCTGTAGTTCTTCCAATGGTACTGAAATCAGCCATTGAACTCGATATCATAGAAATCATCTTCACGGCTACTAGTGAAGGTGGCTGCGCATGCATCTCAGTGATTTCACCTGCCAAGATTGCAGCTAGAATTCCCTCAAAGAACCCAGATGCATCCGTCTTGCTAGACCGAATGCTGCGTCTTTTGGCAAGCTATGATATACTCAAGTGCTCAACATGCATTAAAGAGAACGGGGAAGTTGAGAGAGCGTATAGTGAAGGACCTACATGCAAATTTCTTGTTAAATTGAAGGTGGAAGTGGTGGATCTGTCCGCCCCTTTGTTTTTCGTTGCATCATTATGAGGTCTTCATGAAAAGCTGGTATTTCCTGGTGTTTTTTGTGTTTTTTTTTGTTCGGTTCACCTTTTAAATGGTACTTTTGAATCAATAGAGAAATTGGGCTACTGCTTTAACAAATTGATGAGCATTTCTGATAGAGAAAATAAATCGTATGGGTCTGTTGGGTTGGATATGACCTAAATCAGACACCAAGAAATGAAGTGCTCAATTCAAAGAATTTGACATTTTCTGTGCTCTAACTAGGCCTGTATAAAGAGAGGGGGAGATCAGAGTAAATAACTTTCCCTTACAGAATGTTGGTTTTAAGTGATGTAATGGTCTGCCAGGTACCTCCTTAATGATGCTATACTTGAAGGGGGATGACAGCTTATGAGCATCCAGAAACTGATAAAATGTTAAGTAGGGTATTCAATCTAGCAATGTCAAACCACACTACCTTGATCATGAAGAAGATCCTTGATATTTACGAAGGTTCATGGTTTCAAAGAGTTAGTTGATGTTGGAGGTGGAATTGGAGTCGCTATCAACATCATCTCTTCTAAGCATCCTCACATTCAGGGTACAAATTATGATCTGCCCCATGTAATAGCAGATGCACCGTCATATCCAGGTATCATTGCCTTCTTTTGTTTTTATAGCATTATTGTACACGCAAGACTCTATCCCGTCTGTATTTTGATGTAATTTGCTCCGTAAAGAACTGTGGCTAAACAACAAAGTGGTCCACTGTTGTCCTGTTTTTCTCTTTTCCTTCCTGCTTCAGAAATGATGAACGGTGTTTTATCACTTTGATCACTCATACACGAGCATCAGAGCCTTTAACTTACTACAAGGCATTTTACGTCTTAGGCGTGGAGCATGTTGGGGGGAGGTATTGTTTGCGAGTGTGCCTAAGGGAGATGCTGTTTTCTTGAAGGTAAAGCCTCCTTGATTTGAAATCTCTGTTTTCTTTAGCTAGTTGATGTCAGAACCAAAACTGCTAATTGAAGTTCATTGTCAAGATGTGAGAAAAAGAAAAATTAGTGAAATCAGAAGACTAGTCTGAACTTCATAGAAAATAATTTAGTCACCCCAGGAGATGGTAAGGTGATCATTGTGGAACTGTTGATTGGAGCGATGAGCGTTGCTTGAAACTTCTCAAGAACTGCTGGGAAGCTCTTCCAAGAGATGGTAAGGTGATCATTGTGGAATCAATTCTTCCCCTTGCACCAGAGAACATTGCTTCTTCACACATTGTCTTTGAGCAAGATTTGCTGATGTTAGCTCGAAATCCTGGAGGTTAAGAGAGGACATAAAAGGACTCCTAAGCCTTAGCAATGAAATCTGGTTTCTCAGGTTATCTGTTGTGCTTACAACAATTGGGTTATGGAGTTTCAGAAAGCACAGCCATGAATTAACCTTGGCAATTTTCCATTTTTGTTTCTTCTCGTTATTGTTTCTTTCCCCTCTCGGTTGCTCTTGCTCCCGGTGGTTCAAGTCACGGTGACTCTAGGCTCAAATAAGAGGGAGTCGAATGGCAATGTTAAATACCAATAAAAGCGAGCTTAATTGTACTTTGTTATTTCATTCAAGATTGAGAAAACTCCTGCAAAAGTTTACAGTTAGGACTTACGATTCGGCGTAGATTGTTTAAAAAACCCACCGGTATTTAATCAGAGCACCATACTTGTTAATGTGATATTTTGCTCACCAGACGAGCTTGACAGTAGATATCATCAGCCCAAATCAGAAATCAGTTCTGCAGCAGCACAGACATCGCAATGTCAGGCATAGGTTGCAAAGTGTGTTATTGTATTATATTGTAGGATTTTTTTTAAACATATTTTTTTAATTAAAAATATTAAAATGATATTTTTTTAGATTTTTTTATTTTAACATTAAAAAAATCAATTTAAAATTTTTTGAAACGAAAAACAATTTAAAAATCACTTTAAAAACAAATTGCAATAAAAAAAACACCCACAAATTCACTATGTATTAAACCATCTGTAAACATCATGAAGAAGGTTTAATTACGAAAACGGTGTGCACCATGCGAGTCTTCAAATCAACTGCGCGCCACAGCACTCCAGAACTGCCATGTTGAAATGCAGCAAGCATGCAGACATTCCTTCTTTTAACTTCAAAATCACCACTGGCACTCTCGTCAACTAGGGCACTCATTTCAAATCACTCCCAGTTCCCTTGATAAATGCAGCTGGCCAAAAGACTACACCTCCAGGGAATGAGAGAACCATCAAGGTTCACCAGCTAAAGAACTGCATTAGTTGGGCGGGGGGTGAAAAGTTGAACTTCTTCAAGTACAGAAGAAAATGTTCCCTCTCATTAAAAAGTACAGGTTGTTTGAAATTTGGGAACAGTTTCTAATTCACAACATTACTGTCAGAATTAGCTTTCCCCTTACAAAGAATGAACCGTATTTAGTACAAAAAGAACAGAATGTTGGCCATTCACTGTTAAAAACATCATCTCCAACACATATCTTATGATTCCCTGATCCTTGTCACTCCATGTCATGTATTTGCTAGTTGCAAACCAGTAAATATACAAGCCTACAGATCATGAGCCTGCCAGGAGTCGTGTATCCAAGTCAGCAAAACTACGAGTTTACAACCTACTGAAATATTCATCCCCTGTAAAGCGGCATAGTCAAGATTCTTGGCATCAGTTACGCATACAAAATCAGTATGATATATGATCAAAAACTCAACTTTTATCTTGTAATCTCCCGAAAATGTTACATGCTTTTCAACTCTTCATTTGATTGGCAACCAACTTCACAATTTAGTGCTGCAGTTATAAGCATGTCCATTCCTCTACCTTTATCTGATTCTTCTCCGCCCTCCTCGTAAAGTTTCTTGAGGTTTTCAGATTCCTTTTTAACCCCCTCGTCATTCTTTTTCCGATGACTTTCAGATTTCTCATATGCCCTCCGTACCCTGCGTAATCGCTGTATTTTCACATCACACTGTCTGCAAAACCATTTCCCTTTTGGTACAGAAATGCGTGGTGGAATCATGCAATAAAGGTGGTATGCATGGTCACAGCCATCACATAAAACAATCTTATCATCATCTCTATCAGTGATGCAAACTCTGCATAAACAAGAAGGGCAATACCAACGATGACCACATGAATCTATCTGCCTCGTTGTCAAGCATCTCACATGGTAGTACTTGCCAGGGCATTCAGAGTGATCACAAATCTTTATCTTCTCTCCATTACCCACTGGACTTCCACAGATTTTACAGGTGCACACGTTTCCAGTCCCTTCTGATGAAAGTTTGACCTCATTATTGGCGCTAAAATTTGATGCCTCTTCAAAATCATTGAATGGTTCTTGAGTTGATAAACCAATTTCATCATCAGCTTGATTATTTTGGGTCCTGCAGCAACTCAATCTCTCACATGCTACACAATTCTTATGAGGGGATCCCATTCCACTTGTGGTGCAGTTGTGACAGTACCAGCTTTTGGGGGGAATCTCTCTGACAGCTGGCACAATACAAGAGACATGGTACATTTGCTCACATGAATCACAAACTAAACAATCCCTCCCATCTGCCTTCTCCCCACAACGCCTGCAACTGCAGACTCTGTAGACATAACAAGCATCTGTTTGCTCTGGCTTACCATGAGAATTGGAATCCTGGGTACAGAATTGTATTGCAGCACAAAGGTATAGATAGGAATCAAAACCAACTAAAACTTAAAAGTATTACAGTGAACATGCACTTGGCTTGCTACTGCAATTCAGTGGTATATATTTCTAATGCCAGCATTACAAAACTAATTGTACTGCCATGTTTCACAAAAATTACCTCATGCTTTTTATCTTCAAATGTACAGTGTACTAATCCTCCCACCTGGAAAGCACAAGTAAACGTTTCAGGTTTAATGAAAAGAAAACCATAAAAGGGCATTAAGAAACAATAGTAAATTGAAAAATGAAGCAAATGCTGCATTTAGCACAGAACTCAAGTTCTTAGTCTGCCAGAAGAGTATCTACACGTTGGCTGGCTTACCCGTTCATTATAGCAAGTCTTTGATATGTCTGATAGGCTCTTGGTGAGAGAGATTAATTCAGCACCAAAACCTTGAAGTTTTCTCCAGAACTGAAAATGTTGTTCAGTTTAAATGAATGGCACAACAAAAAGAAATTGCATTTTCTTCTGAGAACTGGTAAACAGAAACAAAATCATACATGCTGAATGACATTACAATGAACAGGACCAGTGACATGAACATGTAGTAGTTGGCCAATTAAAATGAACAAACTATGATCACGGTATAAATCACAGGAAAAAGTTATTGTTAAGATAGTCACTTACATGTTCTATATTAACAGTAAGAGATGTGAAAAATCTAACTTATCAAAGTATAAGCAATAAAGATGAAGGCATTATAGTTTTCAACTCCTAAGAGATCCCCCAAAATATGTGACATGCAGTTCTGAATCGCTCAAAAGTTTGTTAACTACCAGAGAGGGTAGAGGTTGCACAAGTGTCGCAGGAATTCATTTAAACAATTGCATCTAAGAGATAAGATCGTGTAAACATTGTGGTGATAAAATGAAACTTTAAAAGTATAACTCTTCAGTCTTCATAAAGGACCACAACATCAAACAAATACTTACTTTCATTGGTGCATGATGTCTTAAACATTGTATCTTTCCTTTCAACTTTCATATAAAACAAATGTATATATCCCTTTTGTATTTAATGGCTGGTTACACAACGTGCAGGGGCCTAAATCTAACTCAACAATGATTTCAGCAAAAGCTTTGTAATTGACTATATCAAACAATGTAGAGAAGTATTGTAATAAATTACCTGCTCAATATCCTCACAGAAAAGCACAGGCAAACGGTCATAAGCTCCCTCTTTCATCCTTTTGTCTATGAAATTCAGGCTAAGAATGCTGTCAGTCGTCATTCCTTTGAAATTTTCAAACAGTAGCTTACAAAGAGAGGTGAACTTTTCTGACAGTAAGATGTTAAGGAAAGCATGCTGGCACAAGTCAGTTACACTGTGATGCCGTGATTCTTCCAAAGTTCCATTTGAAATGACACCTACATGCCCTTTAGCTGTGCTGTGAGTTCCATTAGCCATCCGCCCCATTGAAGGTGGCTTGTGCCAATCTGCATTACAGTTACCAGATTCCTGCGACAAAAAAATTTAGGGACAAAAAAATGCTAACAAGTCAAAAAACATGAATGAGAAATGAATCTTATATTTATTTAGCACATTCAATTTAATAGCTGCATAGATCTTAACTGCCATCATAAGTGCATCCCTGATGCACCTCTGTATGCCATGTTCATCATTACTTGATGATTGATACATGTAGTCAAGGACAAATTTTCTCCACTGCCTCTGTGAAACGTCACTTGAATGATTCAAAGAAGCATGATTCTCACGAAGATGGTCCTGTGAATCATTCTTTATGGTCTGCAAGAAACCACAACTTAGCTAGAGCAAAGAACAAGAATAAAATGCACAACACAAACACTTCCAGTGCAAGTATCTTCACTACAAAATCATACTCAATAAGAATAATTTCCAACAAGTCAATACACGATGAGATTACATAAGGAAAAATTGGCATGGACGGCCTGTGTTTGTGAGCTACCTGGTCTGCCAATCTACTAGCAGCTTCCATAAAAGATTTCCCATCCTGTTGACCTTTCCCATCCAAACTTGACCTCGTGTTCCTGCGTCTCTTGTAAGTTCGAAAACCTTCACTGCTGCCAGAGCTTGCTTCAACACCGTCATTTCCAAACCCATTGTCCATTGCTTCAATCTTTAAGGGCTGAACTAATTCTTCTGTACCCTCACCATTGCCCATTCCCTCTTCACCAACCATTCTTAAAACGTTCAAAACGAACCCTAATTTCGAGCTTTTCAGCGCCAAATCAGGGTTTCACTGTGACACCCACAACTAAAAAGAACCCAACTAGGGTGAAACCACTGAAAACATTACACAAGAAATTAAAAAAAAAATCTGCATAAACTTTTTTAAAAAAAACCTCGGAGTCAGTAATGTTAAAAATAAACTTAGGCTTCCGTCTGGTATCCAGGAAAAAAAAACACGAAAAAAAAAAGAAAAGGAAAAGGAAAAAAAATGCACTAGGTTACTCAGCCTTAATCAAGTGAAATACTAGCAAATTCGTGTAAGTTCGACATGAATGACCAGCAAAAAAAAATCTGAACATTCTTTTTTTTCTCATTTTCTTTAGCATTGCACAGTTACCACACAGTTAACATAAACAAAATAAATAGAAAATTAAAATAGAAGGAGAGAGTGCAAAGAAAGCGTACCAGAACGAGTAGAGAATTTTTTTAGTCTTTGGAAACCCGAAACCCTAATTATCTGAGAGCAGGAAAACAAAGAAGACGATGAAGGGAGTTGGATTTGTTAGAGAGCGAGAGGGACTTGGCTCTGCAAGTAGCAGGTCTTCTTATCCTTTTTTGTACTCCCTAGTTTTTTTTTTAAAAAAAAGAAGAAGAATCCGGGACCTCGTTAGAGTTTTTATCTTTACATTTTACTCCTTTTTTTTCTTTTATTGAAAGCGAAAAGGTTGGGTCGGATCTTGTAACGAATTACCCATATGTTTTAATACACACGTGGAGGATTTCAGTGGGTATGGACTTGACTGTGAAATGATTCTCGGCTCCTCCTCCTCCTCCTCCTCCTGAGTTTGGTGAGTGAGGCAAGAATTTAGGAGGTCCCTCCCAGATTCAAGTGGTTGCCCCATGCCATGCCATGCCATGCCTCGCCTCCACGAGGCTTTCCTTTTATGGCTCCAGCCTTCCTTTTTATGTTTCCATCTTGCTTTCATCTTTTGCCTTACATATCGATCGATTTAACCATCCATCTATATATTTATTCGATGTGTTTTTTTTTAATAAAACTGATGTTGTTGACTTTAAAATATGTATTTGATATACAGATTTATTAATATTCCAATAAAAAATGTTTTTTAGTTGGTACAAGTTTATTTTAATAACAACACATGTCTTAGACACACACTAATACTTATGAACTCGAACATAAAACCTAAGCCAAATCATTAGGTGCGCACCTACCTTTTCATAGGCTTGGGCAACACATCCAAGCTCAGGTGTTGAGCACATGACTAACACCCCTGTAAACTTGGGTGTTGTGCTTGATCCCAAGCACAAGGTATTCTCAGCATCTCATGGGTTTAAGTGTGACATCCAAGCCTAAGCGCTAGGCACACACCTAGCACACCGTGAGCTCAAGCCTCACGGTCGAATCCAAGCATGTTGTCAAATGTTTTTTGGGCTCTATGCACGTTCTAACTCTTTTTTAGACCTAGTTTTGTGGCCTAAACCCATCATTTTTTCATTAAAGAGTTTTTTGATATCAAATCCTTATCCTTTTGCATGGATCTTTGTAACGTTCTAATTTTCTGAGATGAAACACGTGTTTAAATTTCAGAATTACAAGGGAATTTTTTTTATGTACTTTACTGAAATTTCAGAAAAGTTTTCTCTATAAATAAAACATCTTAAGTTATCGACTTATCAAATCAACACTTTTATACAAATTACAAACCATAATTCAATCATCTTGAATCATTACCGTATCAACCATTTATTAATTAAATCCAAGACATCCAATATCACATTCAAATATTCATATGAGACATTAATAAGAATATACATGGTATTCTAGCATACATGAACAGTAAAGACTTTTACACTAACTTATTGGTCATTAAAAGATTAAATATGGATATTATTGTCTTTTTATATTATTTTGTATAGTAAAAATATTTTTCTACCTCTAAGATCAATGAATTTAAACCTGGTGACCAAGAGTTTTTTTTTAGCTATGCACAAACTTTAAAATAAGTAAAATACTTATTTGCCATTAAATAAAACAAAATGGCTTATATGTATTGAAGAGTGTTTTGGTACTTTCATATTGGTTTATTTGTTATCTCCAAAGTCATGGAGGGTTTTTTGGTAATTTAACATTTCTTTTTAATATGAAATTCAAAAATGTTGTTGACTTGTGTTTTTCACGCATCAGCATGTTGGTGGCGTTTGTGTTTTTTTGACAGTACGTACGAAACCACCATTGATTCGAAAATATCCTTTCGTCATGGCATTAAAAGCACCGCCACGTGCTATTCCTCCTGGTATGGATTGTGTTAGTGGTGAACCGACAGTTTGTTATTGGTGGTCGTTTCTTCTTTATTTTTTTTTACTTTTCTCTCATTTCCAGTTAAAATACATGTTTGTCCTCTTTTCTTTTTGTTTTTCAATTTAAATCCTTATGTTTTTTAATGTTTATTTTCATCCTTAACCCTTTAAGAAAAGTTTTTTTATGTTATCAATTCAATCTTTAAATTACAATTTGTCATATATTGTTTTCTCCAATTCGGTCCTTATTCTTTTGATTTGTCATTTTCACCCTTGGATCTTTTGTTAAAGTTTTATTAGTATTCAATTTTATCATTCAATCAAAGTTTATGTTATTTTTTTTTAATTTATCATTCATTCTTTTGATTTCTTTTTTCTTTTTGTTAATTTTTTTCTTTTTAATTTAACAATGCAATTTAATTTTTAAATGCTCTCAAATTAATTTTTTTTATTTCGGTTTCCACTCTTATTTTTTAATTATTATTTTTTTACATGATTGATTTTTTTCTCGGTTACATCCTTTAGTGTTTGATTTATTTGGAGCTAGGCTTTTTGATTTTTCCATTCGTCATGCTTTCAATTTAATGACACGAGTTACAAGTTTTAAGTGTTAATAAGATTAAGAATTCTTTTTTTCTCATTTTATTTTGCGATTTTATCATTCTATATTGTTTTTTAGAAAATGTTTTTGTGGTTACCTTCATATTTTTTTCTATCAGCTTATCTCGGCCTTGTTACCTAAATCATGAGTTGCAAGTTATTTTTGGATAAAGTTTTTTTAAAAAAAAATTTTTGTTTTGCGTTAAATTTTTGCTGTTTTTTTTATATACTTTATACAAGTAGGTTTTGTTTTGTACAAAAAAAATTTATTTTGAAATAATATTTCTTATATGTTCGGCCATACATACTTTTGTTTTTCTTTTTTTATTCACTCTATTTTATATATATTTATTTCTATTATCTTTTATTGATTTTAATAAACAGATTTAGTGGATACAAGTGGGTAAATATTTTATTTTTCAAGATCAAATATCTTGATTTACATTTATTTCTCAATTTTTTTAATTTCTCTTTTAGTTATTGTTAACAATTTTTTTTACATAAATAATTATTAGATGTTTAGATAAACTTTTGTGATTTACACTTATAAATTTTATTATGTAAAAAAAATATATCAAAATAGCTTATATACTCAAGTTTTTTTAGAAAAAAAATTATGACCCGCTACAGAGCATATATCGAATCAAATTTCTAGTTGCCCTCTAATTAATGTTCCCTCCTCCTTTTATTTTTTAGATCCTTTTATGTAGTTGATTTTTTTCTTAATTTTATCTTTTGATATTTGATTTATTAGAGATTCGGTTTTACATGATTTTATCACTCTGCATTTGTTTTTTTAATATTAGTTTTGTAATTATCTTCAATTTCTTTTTTTATAAGTTTATTCCGATCTTATAATCCAGGTTGCGAGTTTTGTATGCTATTTTTTAATACAACTTTTTTAGAGTTGTTTTGTTTGTGTTTGATTTTTCAAGATGTTATTCTAATTCATTTAGATATATTTTGGGTTTTATACAAATGAAGTTTATTTAAAAAAAAATTCATTTTTAAATAATATTGTTGATGTGTTTGGATTTGCATAATATATTTTTAGGGCATGAGTTTATTTAACTAGTTTCATTTGTGTTTATCTTTTAAGTTATGAGTTTTTAAAGTTGTGAATTTATCTTTTATTGATTTTAATAAATAAGTTTAATAAATATAATTTAATGAATGTATTGTTTTTTGTAGTTAAATATCTTGATTTATATTTATCTTTTAATTTTATTAATTTTTATGTTAATTATTATTAACAATTTATTTATATAAATAGCTATTAATTTATTTAACAAGATATTCCATACTTTAATTGTTTTTTATGTTAAAAAATATGTTGAAGAAGCCAAATGAAGCGTGAGTTAAAGGGCCAGTATTAAACTAAAACTAATCAAAATCTCAAAACAGTAACGGAGCTAATCATTAAAAAAAAAAAAAAAGAGAGAACAATTACTGATCTAATTATCCCTTGTTTCATTTCATTTCGATTTGTCCCAACAAAACCACCGTTCAGCAGGCTTCGGCCGCCCCCTCGATCAATCAAATCCTCCTCCTCCACCCCCAACTCATTAAAATCCGCCTCTTCCTTTGCTTCATAAAACTCAACGAAACACGATGAGAGGCCACCTCTGTACAGCGTCCCGGGTAGACACAGAATGCGAGACTGACTCCGACTCCGAAACCATGAGGTGCATATCTTGTAAGGAGTTCTACAGCAGATGCGATGCCGGAACTTGCAAAGAGTGTTACGAGGAAGCAAGCGATACTGAAGAAGAGCTTAAAAGAGAGATCGAAGATCTCAAAGCTAAAGTTGCCTTCTTGCGTTTCTGGTCTCCTCTTGATCTCCACATCACTCATCGCTCCCCAGCTGGCCCTTGCTTCACCGATGTCGTTTTGATTGCTTCCTCCGATGATGGGCTTATCGGGACTAGCCCATCCGTGCCTGTTCCTGCTCACAAGGCTGTTTTGGTAAATACCCAATTCCTCAATCCTATTAGTCAAACTTCTTGATCAGTTAGAAGGCTTGCTTTTTTTTAATTGGGTAATTCTGAATGTTGTTTACTGCAAATTCTCTGTTGATCAGTCTTTTAGCGTCTCTTGATTGATCAATGATCATGCATACACACACAGTTGCTGCTGAGGAGGCGCATGTTTCTATTATTGTAAGGATGTGGGAAAATCAGTTTAGGCTTTTATCCAAGTCTGCCCAGACGCATGCACGGACTAGTATTTTGCAACTGTTAAATTGACGTGTCAAACAAGAGGAAATATGGACTTGTGTTATGTTAAAGACAATCGGGTATTTTCCACATGCATACCTGGTTGGTGTTATTTGCATGGTTGTCCCTTAAATTTGGTCCATCCCATTAAGATTATAGCTTATTTTCGTACAAATTAGACAACTTGAACCGATGAACCATGGGAGACAATTTTGCGTTTTGCTTTCGAGTTGTTCCTGTATCAGTCTAAACAAAATGAATCCCTGCTTGTCCACTTAACACTGGATAAGACGATCTGGTGATGTGTTATGGGGATGCTCAATTGTTTTCTTTCTGACTACAGGTGAGCCGTTCCCCAGTCTTCAAAGCGATGCTTGAGAATGAGATGGAAGAAAGCCGGAGTGGCACCATCAAGATCAGTGATGTATCATATGATGCACTTCGAAGCTTTGTCAACTATCTGTACACTGCTGAAGCGTGCCTTGATGAGCAGATGGCCTGTGACCTTTTAGTATTGGCTGAAAAATACGAGGTGAAGCATCTCAAGGCCTATTGTGAGAAGTTTTTGGTGTCAAAACTGAACTGGGACAACTCAGTCATGAGCTATGCCTTTGCCCATCAGCATAATGCAAAGCATATGCTTGAAACAGCGTTGTCATTGATCACTGACAACATGGACAAACTTACCAAAAGGAAGGAATACATAGAGCTTGTGGAAGAGGATCCCCGGCTTGTCGTGGAGATTTATGAAGCATATCTGTCCAAACAGGTTAATACAGCAGCGCACAAGGATTCTTCTTCCATGAAGCCATAGAGAAATCTGAAGGAAGGATCAGTTTTATTTTTGGCTCATGGATTGTTGATGTAAAGATGTAATTAATTTTTCCTTTTCTCGGCAAAGTTTTGGCCTGGGTAAACCCTGTTGGACATGTCTGGGGATTAGTATGAGCGTGGGGGAGCTTTGGCAGTCATGGTAACTAGAACACGAAATCTTATTTGCTTGATTAGAGATTATGAACATGGTCTCTGGACATCAATTTCCATTTGACGGACCTCAAGGGTCTCTCTTCCCCTGCAATCCCATTCAAGATATAGATTGGTGTATTGGCTTGGCTCGTCCTCGTACTTTCCAATTTCCATAATCCAGCCCCTCGTCAATTAATAAGTTTGCTGATGTCACTGTTTGGTTTCATTTTGTTGCTTCTGCGGACCATCGTTATATAACTGACTTGCAAAGGTCAAAGCCTCTGTTTTAACCATATATATATATATATATATATCACTGGATGTACCAAAAAAGTAAAAGATTTTAACTCGGAAAAACAAAATTTTAATTATTTGTTAAGATCACTGGTCCTGGCTTGCGCTTGTGTGTGAATGCAATAACATATCAGTGAGGCATCCATTACAGTATGACAAGATATTTGCAAATGTATCTTTTCGCTTGAATTAGGGACTCGTTTGTATCAGAGAGATATAGTGACTAATGTACAAAAATGATTACAGTAAAAAATGGAAAAAGATTGTACCATGAGACAGGAGTCCCATCTTCAGAGAACCAATATGACAAACTCATGGCATCCTTTTATCGCAGGTTAAAATTTTCCAACTCGCATGGGGACCTTCACCCGTGTCCCGAAGTGTACACACCCATCTCGTGGCAGTTGCTATCTCTTGAAGCTCGCTCATAACAGATATTGAGTCACGTATATAAACAGTTCCACCAGGCCTTAGCATGCGATCCATCTCAAGCATGATACTTGAGACTTTGCATTTGTGCCTACAATCAACAATAATTTGCAGAAAGTTATATCTACTTTCCACCAGCGAAGCACGAAGAAATAACAATAAGACAAGCACGAGGAACCTTGAGTCGTACCTTTTCTGCTCGGCAGAGAACAAACCTGCTGCATGCAATAGGTCATAAGTTCTCGGGTATGTATCAAATGTCTCACACCTGGGAAACAAGATTTTGAGAATTATGAATTCATAATCAAGATCAAGAGCTTGGTAACAACAAATCAACGATAAAGAACAGATACTTTTACAGTTAAACCTTTAAAAAATACCCAAATGAAGCATGGGGACTCTGGAGTAACGGTTGGGAGAAAAAATTTTTAGTTCTGGCCCAGCAAAGTCTGCAGTCAGAGTTCCCAATGGCACTTCACTTCTAAATTTCTATGGTCAAAGTGCTCATGCAGCTCTGCTTCTAAGAAATTTTGACAGGTCATTTCAGCAATCCATGTTGGCTAGCTACACTTCTTGGTATGGTACAGGAGGAGGGGTGAAGAATTCTAGTTCTAGTTCCGCTTCTGCCTAATCTTTAGTACCACTTTGAGATTGAATCTTTAGAACCAAGTGCCTCATAGGGCGATGACCTTTCTAGCCTTAATTCTTCTCCCGGTTCTGCCTCCTTCTGCGATAGTGATCTATCCTGTCCACCCACGAGCTACCCATTCTAACCTGTCTTTGCCTAGCAAGATACATCTAGTTCTCCCTACGATTGCCTATCTCAGTAGGAAAATGGAACAGTCTCCGATTTCAAAGGCAAAGCCGAGGCAAGAGCTATACCTTCTGAAACTGGAGCAATAACTGCTATAAAGGAAGCAGCAGGAACGATCCCTAAAGTAAATACTCGGAGTATACCCATTCAGACTCGCTTTTGTTCAATTATAAATAAATAACCACTTTAATGGATATTTATAGCATCATTCAAGTAAATATAGATTGAGATCGTAGAAACATGAGCTTGTGATATAGCTTGTAATATAAAAAGCTACAGAGATCATAGCATCTACATTTTTTAGCCAGAACTTTTTAGTTGCTTGGATATAGAAGCAAAATTAAGATACGAGATTTAGAACGTATGGAAAAATCCTGTCTAAAAAACATTCCAATTCTACTAATTCCATCAACTGGTGCCCCTATATATAATTGACCTTTTCTAAATCATTTAGCTGTTTATCTCATTCTCAATAAAGTTTGTTTCCTAAAGAAAACTATGAACTGTCAAAATTATTATTTTTTTTTAAGAAAAAAAACTCCATAGTCATGTTCCTTTTACTCCCCTGATGAGTCTATAGGCACTGGGACAGCTATTCTCAAATTATTGTGAAATAGGGGTAAGAAATAGGACTGAATAAATTCAGAGAAACTACCAAGAATAGAAGGCAAAAAGAAGCACTATCCATACCAGTCATGCATGACTCCAATAAGTCCTCGGTCATAAATCACAGGTAAAGTATTGAACTCACTCACGGGAACAACATTCATAACCCAGCAATCAACATCCAGATCATGTAATGCTGCTGCAAACCTGCCATTACAAAAATGATGCACAAATTACACAATATCATGGATTCCTCCAAAAACCTTGTACAGTTAATATTGAAATTAAAATCAGAGAATTCACCATAGTGCCTTATTGAAATGCAATAGCAAAAAGAAGGTACCCTCCAAATCCCGCTCTCATGTCCATCACATTTCGAAAATTCACGTGTTTCCAGTGGAAAGCTCTGACATAACTTTCTATAATCTCATTCCAATATTTTGACTCTGCCTTGAAAAGTTCTTTTCTGGAAAAGGTGGCATCCATTCTTATGCTCTGGAGTCTATCTGGTGGATAATGAAGGCGTACAGGCCATGTAGTGACATTAGCTCCATAACCATTCTCAGGCAATCTAGTTATGCATGGCCTCAGACTGACATACCTGCGAAGGACATGGATATCTTACAAACTTCACACATATTGTCAAAACAATGATGATGCAGTTATCCAATGTTCAAGTCTGATGGATGAGCACAGATAGAAGTTGCTATAAGCTATGCACAGTTTATTCCTCGAAACACAGGGCCAGGTTAGATCGTAAAGGAAAAAGAAAGAGAAAACAAAGCAATCGTGTATCAATCCCTCAGCATTATTAGAGCCAACACAAAGTTGCCAAAGTATGTCCATTGATTTAATTGGTATAGATTCTCTTGTTGAATCTCATTCCAAAAAGAAGATCAGAATTAAAGTATTAAACCAACTCTTATTCAAATTTACTATTCCACTTAACCAAAAACTAGAAGGAATGAGCCAGGGCCTACCAAACACTGTCTGGATCATCATTGGAATCACATAGAGGAGGTTGTGCCCCACTATAACGACTAAGATAGCAGCTGTTGTTTAAAGGTTTCCGCCAAATGGCAATATATCCTTCCTTCTTTACAAGTTCCCAACAAATACGTCTAGTTAGGTCCTGCATTTCTGAACGTAAACAAGAAAAAAAATTCAATTCAAGCAATCAGGAGGTTTGAGTTCCTCATCTCTAACACTGTCTGGCTGATGGAAATCAGGGAGTCAGAGAAGAACAATAATAACAAAGGAAGAAAATACGAAGACGTGGCTGTGATCTTAAAGATACAGCAAAACAGGTTGATGAACTACAGAAAAGCAATTAAAAAAAAAAGGCAATTTCTCTTAGAATCGAGAGGATCACCTTTCCATTGTTCTTGGAGATTTTCTTCATGTTTATATACGGGTTGTGCTGCCCAGACAAAGTAGCCTCCTGCCCTTAGCATTCTGTTCACCTCAAGAAGCAAAATTCCATCTTCAATTCAGCCAAAGAAAGACAGAAATGGTGAAGATAAAAAATCTTTTAATTCCGACATATAATGACGAGTCTCAGACTTGATAGTAGGATGAGAAAATGTACCATCACTAGTCCAATCAATTCTACATCTTGAACAGTGTATCAAATCAAATGCTTGGCTTGGGTACAACAAACGCCGTGTTGAAAATACAGCTGCCATTGCAGGAACACCACGCTCCAGTGCAAACTGAATCTGGTTCTCATGGACATCTTTTGGTGCTATTGACAAGGTAGTCACATTACGCTGTAACAAAAAGGCACCAAAACTTGCCACTCCACAACCAATGTCTAATGCAATGCGGGTATGCTGACCAAATGCAATTTCAGGAACCATCTGCAAATCGAAGTTGATACAGCAATCAAAATCATGAGAATAAAAATAATAAGTGGCGGGAATGTTTAAGTAACCACTAACCAACCTCTGAAATCTGGTTTAAATATTGATCTGCTCCGTGAATAAATTGAGTTCCCCCTCCTGGGAAAACAAACTTATCCTTTTTTAATGCTATCCAATTTTGGCCACCCTTATCTTCGACCAGACGTGTATGTGGCACATTACTGAACCACACCTATTATTAGATCTCAATATCAGACCGAAGAAACTTCACTGGAAGATTGAACAGTTATTTGCCAAGTACAAGGAAATTGACCAACATTTTCCAAAGCAACAGAACTATTGTAGACATTCAAATGTATTAGTTACTGTAAGGACACAATCCGCGGAATGCATCAGAGCCATCATTATGAATCAATTAGCTTCTGTACTCTTAGCTACTCGTTAGCCATAAATTTTAAACAGCCATCAATTATCCAAGCAGTTCTAACTACTCTACCTATAGTTTAAACTTGGTTATATACATTTAGCACCAATCTAACACCAAAACACCCAGAAAATCTCCAGTTTTATCAGCAATTAGACTCCCTTGAACACTAACCCACAAATCCACTAAATTCCCAGAATTACTAAACAACCCAATTACATTACACAAAATTACAATTTCCAGATCAACCAACCTAAAAACGAAACCAAAAAACAAGAAACAAAAAACTACCGTTAGGCGGCTGGCCATTAAACAAGTACAAAAATTAAAAAAGAAATGACAGAAAATTCACAAAATTACCTCGTCTCGACTCCTAGGCCAAGGTATAGATCTCTTATACCCTTTAGGCATAGGCACCAAGCAATCCAACCCCTTACCTTCTTCAGGGCAATGCCTCTCATATATCACCAAACTTCCACTCCAATTCAACCTCTTAATTTCCTCCACATTATCCAAACATGGTATGTAATCTCTCGTACTCTCCTCACACACTCTAAATCTCTCATACTTAACCCTGGTTAGTTTACCATCTTCTTTCGTCGATGTCTCCTCTCTGCCACCAGTTAAATTTCTAAATTCATCCATTGCACTCGGATCAAACTCCCCGATTACAAAATCCTCCGCCATTGCACCGTTCTCGTCCACTATCCCCGTCCTCTCCCCCACCGTCGGAGGTGGTGGGGGCCGGGTTTTTTTGGGACGAGGTGAAACCAAGGACGCGTTATTTTTTATTTGTTGTGGGGAGGTGATGGAGAAGGAGGGAGAGAAGGAGATAGAGGAGGGGAAGGGGGAGGAAGGGAAGAGGTAGAGGAGGGTGATAACAGAGAAGGAGAAGATGGTAATGGCCGTAACTTTGACGAAGTTTGGGGCTTTTACGACATCTAATGTGGCGGTGGAGGAGGTGATTGTGGCGGAAGGTTTCATGGTGGTTCTGAGTTTGTGTGTTTGGTTAATATGGTTAGGAGAAAAAACGTGGAGTTGAGAGCCCACGTATGGATACGGAGGGTGTAGGGGCGGGGGAATTCGGAAGGTGACAGGTGGGGCGGTGGGGTGTCTTAATTGTACTTTCCTCTTTCCTAGGGGGAATTTACGGAAAACATTTTTATATCTTAAAAATATTTTTAAAAATTTATTTTTTTAAGATTATTTTAATATGTTAATATTAAAAATATTTTTTTTAAAAAAAAATTATTTTAATATATTTCAAAATAAAAAATACTTTAAAAAACAATTATTATGATAATATCAAACATGCTCTTACAGTTACTATAATTTGAAATTAAGATATTTTATTTAATAGTTCCCATTAAAATGATCTCAATAATACAAATCCAATAATATCAAGAAATGTTATTAATGATGACCGGAGTGGGTCACGCTCTCCGTTCAAAGATAAGTGGGCAATTACAATGAGAAGAGATAGAAAAAAAAATAGATCTTAAAAACACAACAAGTTTTAACACCACTAGTATTATCATAAAGCTCTCGACAAGATAAATACAATAATATTAAAAAATATCACAAATAACGACTGCAATGGGCCACACTTTACATCAAAAGACGAGTGACTCACTTGCTTTTGGGTATCACGTGTGGCTCACTCCAGTTACCGTTGTGTTGGATTCCTCAATATAGATACATGTAGTGAAAATGATAAATTTAAAATAATATTGGAGAGCTCTTAGGATCTCATTAGAGAGATTTAGAGTTGTTTAAATATTTATTACTTGAAAATTTGATCTTCTCCAATTTTGAATAATTCTTTAAAAGCTGAGTTGTCGCAAACCACAAGTCTTCCAATTGTCTAGCCTCCAACGGTAATCCACACTAACTACCAGTGAGAAATCTCTTACATCCCTGTTTAGAAGAGAGGGGTTGCTATGTCTGAAATGCTAGCCTTTTATTTTGTGACCTATATACTTTTTTATATCTAACAAACAAACTCTTAAAAAAATAAAGGGCATAGCTTTATATTTATAAGAAATCTTAAAAACCCTATAAATAACAAGATATCTACTTACTCCTTAAACAATATCCATACATTATTTAAAGATAATTTTATAAATTTAATCAATTAAGTCCCTGCTTGATTAATCTAAAACTAGAATTATAATCTATGAAATAAATATATTTTAGTATTTAATTTCTAAAATTATTTTCAATCAAGTTACACTTAATTAATTATCCTAGTTTAATTTCTAATTAATGGTTTTTAATGTGTGTAACTCATTAGGTTCCTAATATGTTGGCCAAAATATAAATTATAATTATAAATAGATAGAATTAAATAGATTAAATAATTTAATTTATTATCAATTCAATAATTGATTAAATTATATTTGAAGATCAAGTGTACCGTCTAGTAACGTATCATGATCCCTGAAATATTAGAAAAGTCATAAGTGGTTTAACTTAACCTTTCAGTAATCGGTTTCTCAGTGTAATTATTATTCCTTCATCAATAATGTTTCGATTTAGACATTTTAACATATAATATGTCTGCTATGTCAAATCATATTTGTTCGCACATTATAGTCATTGATCATTTGAATAAGATTTGAAACTCTTTTCAAATCTCATTTCACCTTGCGCAAGGATTTAACAATTAATATTATTTGAGAACATGTGAAATATTTTTTTCTAATTCATATAAAGTGATGAATTCTCTGTTGATCACTTAAATACCTTCATATAATTTATGTTATATCAAGTGTTTGCTCATTTGTTACATTTACTAAGATAATATGTATCAAGATCAAAATATAATACTTTCTATATAAGATAACTTGGTGATCTCAAGTTTAAGAATCATTTACACAACTGTCACGTAAGCTTTTTCATAGACACAAATGATATCTCCATATGAAATTCTCATGCGAGCCAGTTCAGTATGTATGTCTTATAACAAGTATTTACATATTAGCTCTAAGTATCTCTTATACTCTAGTTTATGAGAACAATTGCTTCTTTTCATAAAAATAAAAACATAATATGTATTAGTCTTTTACGACTATAGTGAATGTCCAGCATTTAAGAGAGCGTCGACCAGAAACATTTTATAAGTAAGACTTTGATGCAATAAGAATCTTATAATTATAACAACTTTATAACTTTTTTTGCAAAGTACTTTTGTTTCATGGATTTTATCTTCAATCTAGATTTATAAATCTAATATTATATTTATTAATCTAATATTACATGAATATAAAAGATAAATTAAGTCTTTATTAATAATAAATATGTATTTATATAAATATAATAATAAAACATATAATCAACTAATTGACTAATGTGCATAAAACTAACACGTTAGTGGCCTTTTTAGTGTCATTAAATTTGTCATGTAAATATATTTTTATGATATCAGTGATGTCATAATCGAAACTTTGGTGTGTCTCCGAGATTTTTTTTCTCTCTCCTCACTTTTTATTACTCACTTTCATTTGAATAAAGAGTATGATTCAATCCGATCACTGTTGATGACTTATTTAATGTTGTTGGATTGGTATCACTGATATCTTTTTAATAATATCAATGATTTTGTAATTAAAATTTCGGTATGTCATCAGAGTTTTTTTTTTCTCTTCTCTTCTTTATATTAGTTTATTTAACAATTTATTTAAAATATTGTTTTTTTCATCGGCAATATCTTAATATTTCTCGTTTTTTGCCAATTTGTTTTTTCAAACCTAGTTATTTTACTATTTAAAAAAAAACTGTGCTATTTTTTTATTAAAAAAAAAACTTTTATTAGTTTAGTTTAGTTTAGCATTGCTACCAGGAATCATGGGTAGGAGTGAGCCAACATCTCGCGTGGGGTGGTATCACTTTTTGGATTGCTTGAAATTTTGGGCTCTGAAATCATTTCAGCTTTTATGGAAAAAAAAAAAAAGAACGAAAGAAAGAAAAGGAAGTTATGGCCGATCTCGAATCTATCGAATGATTAAAAAATCTGTCATTTTTTCTCATCCTTCGCTTCCCTTACATACCTACGACGACATTGTTTTGTTGCAGTTACAAACTTTCTTTGTCGTGATTAAATTCCGATCGCAAAAGATAATTGGACAGTGAACCATGTACAATAACTAATTAGTTTTCCTCACACTTGTTGAAATCGGAGCTCGAAATTGGGCATGTTTTCTTGTTGGCCAATTATGGAGAAGAACTCTAAATTGAGGAGGGAAGTTTTCTGCCATGTTAAGAATACTCTCTGGGTCAGGATGGAGTTATTGATATGATAAATGATCTTGGACATGCATGTCCGTTGATTGATCCTCCGCGTCTGGTAAAATGAAGCCTTGATGCTCAGGAAGATAACTCCTGGTTAGAGTGGGCCAAGCTCGGCATGGACAAACATGTTGCAGGTCTGCCCCCATTTCTTTAATTTGCAGGTTTACTGCAGTTTGAGACCAAGTTATGAGCCCAAGAGAGGACACAATTAGTTGGTGAAACGATATGATATGGTATCATTTCTAACAAATTCTTCATTTTCCTTTTCCTTTTCTTTTTATCCGCCTCCATATCCAGCTGCCTGCAAGGCAGGATTTCCGAAGATTTTTTTTTCTTGGAACTTGTCCTATCCACTGCTAGATCTTTCTTCAAGGAGGTTTGCTTCGTTAATTAAGGAAGCAAATCAAGTGGCGAACAGTGAAACTCTGATTTTTTTTTCCTATCCACTGCTAGATCTTTACCACCATTTCTATGTTGTGAGACTGCTGCCATGTTTATCTCTCCCTTCAAAAAATATCTTTTGATTCTTATAAAAAACATTAGCCTATGCACCTAAAGCGTGGAGGAAGAAAAAGGAGTAGCAACTTTTGTAAAGAATTCAGAAATGGAGAAGAAGTGAGATCCCTTCTTCTTTGGGAAGAACACACTGGTATTCCAGTAAAGTTTCGAAGGTCGGAATTTCCCAAGAAGGTCAACCCTGTCTTCTGATACGGTTGTCATGGTGTTTTTAACCAAGAAAGGACAAAATAACGGTCGGTGGGTTTTTACACATTAGAATCAGGTTTGGGTCCTACACTCCTACAGTCCTACTCCGAAGTCCTACCTCAAAAAGGAAAGAGGATAAATTAAAATTAAAATTGAGGAGCTAATTTTATTTATTTTTTCCCTTGCCTATCTTCTAATCGAGCCATGCCAGGGGAACAGATTAAGTCATTGGAAGCCATGCCAATCCTCGTCCCAACCAAAAGTAACCTAAGAAATTCTGTCTCTCAAAATAGACTGAACCTGAAACTGAAACATTAGTCTGCATAACAGCTTCCCAAATATAATTCAAGTACATTATCGATGACAGTTTGGTGGATAAATATTCAGTAACAATAATCGGGGGCTCTCGGGGCACTGTTTCATTTTTATACCCACAGTGATTACGAGCCAGGCCTAAGATTTCTTGAAAAGAGAGAGCAATACGGTCACAATGAATACCTTCTATAATGAACAAAAGAGGTTTGCAGTAAGAGCTCTGGAAAAATTAAGGATCATAAAGTTTATGGATGCTTGCTATGGTTACAGGGAAGAGCCTTTCAAATACGGGTCATCCCTATATTTCGAGTACGTTGGAATGTCTAGAGCTCTCTCTGCAATTCTTCTATCCTCATGAATCTTTGCTATCAAGCTCTCAAGCGATGAAAAATTGGCCTGTAGTTTTTCAAAACCAAAATTTAGTGAAAAAGGGAATGCAAGACGCTGATGACAAAGGATGCAGAAAGAACACCAATTAGCGTGATATAACAAGGAGTACAAAAAGGATACCGTGAGTGTTGATTATACCTCTGGTCGAATATAGCCAACTACCACAAGGCGCAATTCCTCACCATAAAAATCCCCATCAAATTCATGAAGCAACCAAGGTTCCTACAATACAAATTAGATTAAGAGAATAGATTAAGGCATGCACAGGTCATCACTTATGTCAGTGTCAAACTTACTATAGTCTTTTCGGTGTTGTTAAAATATGGGTTCCAACCAATACTCATGACCATTTTGTAAAGACCTTGCGATGATAATCCAGCCCAACCAAAATAAACACCTGATGGATGTTCTGAAAGAAGTGCTGAATAACCTTTGGTAGATAAATTAGCTGAAAAATACAAATAAACTTGTTAGATGATGGAATGACATAGAAGTCATCATAGAGAACATGAATAACCCATTTTTATGCTCAAATTCATTGAAACAAAGTGTGACACTGAGGTCAGATACGTAGTGAAGTAGATTCCCAAAAAACTGATGATGTTATTCAACAAGCACAACTTCAGACACAACACATAAAGAGAACACATAGGAAGATACATACCAGTTGGGATTCCAAGAACCTTTGAGCCACGACCAAATCCCTTGACCACAGGACCACCAATATGCCAAGGTTCGATAGGCAAAGTACCCTCCATCCCTGCAATCACAGATCAATTTTCTCACGAGAACTAGAATGAAAAGAAAATAAAGGCCACTTCAACATTGACACAGGTCTTTTGGGATTTACAATCTTCAAATGGAGGGAGGCCCCACAATTCAGGTTGTAAATCAAGCAGAGAATTGATAACTTCATCTGCTTCTGTATAAAGATGAGATTTTGGAATGGATGGTACAGCAACTACTTCCATGCCAGCGGCCTTACCACCAGTAACACCTGGCCTGACATAGCCACAACCTTTCCAAAATCAGTAAAAGGAACTTTGTGATGGAAAGCAGGCACACATTTCTACTTTCCCATGTACTTTATTGAGAAACAACAATATTTTGATGTTATTTGGTTAAAAAATTAGAGTGCACAGACAGAAGGAGACAATGGTGGAGAGGGTAGTGGTATTCCCACTCCACATTTTTTGTTATGACTAATATAACATTCTTTAATATTTTTTTAATCATATACAATAAATATGGAAAAATTCCTTAAGTTAAATCTAATAAAAAATCAACTAGTACTCATGATCAAATTAGAGTTTCAGCATATAATATTGGTGCATGGAGCATCTTTATTTGACTTGTGATCTAAGCATAGATGCTCGGTACTGCATGAATATATCCCCCATAACAATCATGAGGCAAAAGGTCTCGAAAAAATAGTTGAGATGTCTTTTGATAGAATAAATCTATAATATTTTACCATCATCGATTCTTATTCTTGTTTTTGTTTCAGTATATGATTATGTCAATGAACATATAATAAAGTGGGCTACTTAAATATTTGATCCTATATTTTATTTAATAATTAGAAACATATAAAAAAAGTTTATAATTGTCATTTCAACAAAATATGAAGCGGGAACACCATCCTAGTGGAAAAGCTGAAAACAAATGCAATAGGGGTTAAGTACTAAAGACATTGTGATTCTTGATCAAATCCTACGCCAACTTAAACTGTCAGTCAGAATTAGACTGCTTGAAAGTAATTAACTTTTGCATCATCATTTTTTAGGACTGCAACACTCACAGTATTTCTTCATAGACCTAGGAGGCACAGTTAGACAAATCAAAAGGTTTACTACAATAATAACTTATGTGTTAAACTCACTCACAAAGAATCTTCAATCACAAGGCAGCTGGATGGTTTGACATTTAGCCTTTTAGCAGCTTCCAAAAATCTAGAATGACAACCTTACAAAGTCAGAATCCAAGAACATTTGTGACTTTTCAGTCAAACAAGATTGATAATCCAAAAAAAAGTAAAATACAAATTGTAAATGTATCTTACATTTCAGGAGATGGCTTTCCTGTTCTCACTTCATCACCAGCAATGATGACAGAAAAGGATCCCTTCCAGCCTGTAAGCAGGTATAATGAGCAACCAAGCAAGTAGAGTACGAATGCAGTTCAAGTTTGACTCTTTGCTATGCCACCCTAGCTAATTTTCAAAAGAAGCAACAGGAAATAAAACTTGTCAGTTTCATTAAATTTCTTAAACAAACCCACCCTGATGGTAAGAAATTTTGGATTCTATATTTGCCCTTGGAGAGTTTGAAGCCAATGCCATAGGCACATTATGACTACTCAAATGTTTTATTAACCGATTGGCACCAGGAAGAGCCTTAATGCTGCACCACCTTCAAATTGATAAAAGACCCAAGTGTCAATTACTTCCAATATATAAGATCAAGTGCGTGCACACAACATTCAGAAATTCAAATTTTTCATAAGAAAGTCCTACTATTCCATGTTTTAGGAAAAGAAAATCATAAACAGAAAAACATAGGGGCAGCAAAATGGCAATCTAACAGTTTGTTTATTCTATCTTTACACATCTATTTGGTCACATGATCAACCATGTACACAAGTCAACTACGTGTTTCAAGTAAACCCACTGACTTACAAAAAACATTAGATAATATTTTCGAGATCCCTTCACAAAAGATCCCAGATCCACATACATAGTGCATAGGAGTGTAGAGATAAATTACTGATCATAGAGCAATGGGGTGATTTGAGTCAGAAAATCATCAGTTGAACAAGGAAGCTCGTAATCTTCCACCACAGCAGCAGCAGCTTCCAAAGGTGTCTTTCCCACTATTTTTTGAGTTTCCCTCCCATCCCATTGTTTTCCATACTTGACCACGAAAACTTTCAAAACATCGCTCACTATGCCATCTGTGCCATTAAATCGAAGAACAATTATGTCCACACACGAGCAAAAATGTGACAGCGAAAACGACCATGTAAGTAAAATGAAAAATGAATCCAAAGTGCAAAAGCTGACCTGTATGAAGAAGGGTACCATCCAAATCAAGAATAACAGCAGATACTAACTTCTTCAAAGGCTTTGCAATCGACATTTTTAATAACTATATATCAACAGTAAAATTTCTGTTCTTGTGAAGACTAACCCTGAAATTGAAGCAAAAAACAGATCATCAATAACCAGAACATGCCCAGTAACATATTCAAACTCAAAAGCAATCCATTCCACCAAATGGGCACTTAAAAACAGGCAGACCTCACCCCTTCGTTATCAAACAAGCTCGGAAAGAAGAAAACAACAATTTGCCTGAAAAGTAACATGGGTCTTTTATCAAACAACGTCTGTTCAATTATGATGAGAGGTAAAATTCCCAGATTTTCTACGATGAAATTGTAACAGTTAATGGGGGGCTTACAGCAGATTAACAGACAAAACACGAAAGATTAGAGAAGCAAGACACAGGCAATCGTTAAGGAATCGAAGAAAGTGAAAGGAAATAAATATTCCACGTAACTCCTCGCTGCAGTAGCAATTTATACTATAGCCGAAGTTTTTTTTTCAAATTTTATCCTCAAATCTTCTTTTTTTAATTGCATTCTTTTATAATCAATTTGATTTGATGCTCAATTTGTAAAAAAATATTATGAAAAAAAAATTCGATGATCTAAATGTAAATAAAAAAAACCATGGCCATTGTAAAATTGAGGGAAAAGTACCTTTTCATTCTTATACTTTTATTTTCATAAGATTTTGTAATTTCAAATTTGAACCAAAAGTTCTTTTTTTTTTACATTTTAATCTTTATAAGTGAGAAAATAGAGATTGTTTTTACTAAAACGCCTCACTAAAACACTATAAACATAGCCTAAATTTATATTCAACTTTATTTTTTAATAACATCCTTCACAATTGTTAACAGAAAAAAATCCAATAAAAAAAGACGAAAATGTAAAACAATGAGAAGCTCCTGGCCTATGTGAGATTGGGGGGAATTGTTTTTCCCTCTTATCATTTTCTTTTCCTACCTTTATAGTCCCTATAATTTTTGTAATTTTAAATTTTAGGTATAAGTGCATTTCATTTATATTTTAGTCCCCATAAGTGAGAAAAAAGAGAGATCACCGAGTCCTAGTAAAAATCAGATAAAATCATTCATTAATATCATTGTTAGCCACTAAAATCATTGATTTTAGTGTAAACAAGTTTTATTTTATAAAAGTAGTTTGATAGTGATTTTTTTTTTAATTTTAATCTTGCCTAAAAAAAATCTTTTTTTGTTTTATTTTATGTTTTTAAATCATTTTAGAGGGTTTTTAGGTTGATAATAAGTTTTTGGAGACTTTAAAGGTTTTTATTAAGTCTTTTAAGCAAAAATATATTGAAAATAAATTTTTAGATAAAAAAAATTAAATACAAATTTCCGCAAACCACAATTATGGTTAGGTTCTGGAAAACCAAATGAGATATCATCTACTTATTTATTAAAAAAAAAAAACAAATTGGGATAGATGATCTGGCCATATGCCTAAGCTTTGTTTGAAGGACCCAAGAACTCTAACTGCCTTTTTCAAGCCTCCATACCTGGTTTTTTTTTCTCTTTTTTTTATTCTACACTATTTTTTATTTCTTACATGGTTTTCAAGTTTTTTT
>Ga0325402_1000366_pt1 | contig 30028 bp, 28 predicted proteins | sample PopdelMetagenome_22_FD_207212 | JGI IMG/M metagenome (GOLD analysis project Ga0325402, IMG submission 207212) | Populus deltoides microbial communities from Bellville, Georgia, United States - Xylem-PdKOR-R3 | ecosystem: Host-associated > Plants > Phyllosphere > Stem > Wood/Secondary xylem... | reverse complement strand
TATACATCTAAAAAATATATTTTAGAAAATGAGTGAATATATTCGTTCAAGATTGCACACCATTAAATAAATCCCAACGACACGATATCTTTAGTATTTCTTTTTAGTGATAAAAATAGAATGGTGTGAATCGGTATGTAGTGTTGGGAATTAATATTGTTTTTGTCATTTATATAATATATCACCTATTAAAAAAAAACTATATGGAATGTCATTAATGTTTTTATTTTTCTATCGATATATCCATCGGTAAATATAATATATCACCGACATAGATCTATAATTTTGTTAGTAAATTAACAGTACCAGTGACATTTATAGTAATTCTTTTCTAACTCTATTTGGAATATACCGACAGAGTTGTTCCATCAGAAACCCCGTCAATAGTATTTTAAAAATATATATTTTTTAAAAAGATATATTAAACAGAAGTAAAAAAATAATTAAAAAATTAAATAAAAAATTAAATAAATAAAATATTTATTACAAATTTCAATATTTGTACGTTCAAATACAATAAATCTAAAATAGATGCAGGGCTGGAGGAGGAGGAGGAGGCTGGTGGTCACTAGGACTATGATCCTATTAAGGGTTGCATATGTACCACCCTTCTATGATCTCATCTCTATTATCAATCGGCAAAATTCTTTATAATCAGCATTGAGTTGTTTATATTTGTCATTAAGAAGGATCATCCAAGCCTGTACTCGTTGGTCTAACATCGTCGCAAACTCCGGAGTGCTCAGAATTGATTGTGAGAATCCAACGATCAAAACACTACGGAACGTCTGCAAGTTCTTAGCTGTAGTGTTAGAGAGCCCATATAACCAATTTTTATCTAGTCCATAGGACGATTCTACCTCCAACCACAAATCCAGATCGAGATCCAAATGAGTCGAAGAATCGCCCTCGTATCTCTCCTTTAACCGGCTATTGTATGTATCCAAAAAAGAAAAAATAAATTCATCAAATTCAAGGAAATCATAACTAAAAAAAATGGTTGAACCTTAGATAGGGATCTCCTTACTAAGAAAATTGATGAGATAAGGATCTCCATACTAAGAAGAACTTTTTTCAAACCTTAGATAGACTAACGAATAGAAACACAATTTAAAACAAACCACAAAGCAGCTTACTATAGGTAAGGTGCATTGAGGGTGATACGTCTTCCCCTTGCATAACCAATCCCTTTATCCAAACTCTCATAGACCATTAGGTTTTCTAGTAACCATAATACTAGGTAAGGTGTATTGAGGGTGATACGCCTTCCCCTTGCATAACCAATCCCTTTTCCCTTTTTGTTATTGATAAAAGATAAGATTTTTTTATCATTTCTACTCACATCCACCATAACCAACCCTGATAACCCTGACACGGAAGGATGATCACCGCGACGTTGCATACGTGTGATAGAATGACGACTCCACTAGGGACCCCACGTACTAAGCTTTGTTTGTTTGATTGTTATGTTTTTTTTTTGTTAGTCTGTTCATTTTTATTCTTTTTATACTTTAAATTTTATTGTTTTTGTCCATCATTTTTATTATCAAGATGCATTCTTTTGTACATATGGCCCATGTATTTGTATATTGGATATGGACTAATACCTCACACATCACTTGCTTTAATTTTAAAAGTACAAACAAAACTTCTAAATTAGGTGGAGAATTAACAATCTGCCTATGACTATCGGTCAAGGTTCAGGTGTGTGAAAATTCGAACTCATATCCGAGTGCTTACTTGGTAATGGTGGGCATGCATACTTTAGCCATTCCTCATAATGCCCCTATACTGTCTCTACAAAGAGCGTCACTAGACAGATCTGAGATCCTTTTAAGACTAGAATTAATGTAAAAATCCAAGTTGACACAAGTGGTTGAGGGAAACTGTCCAAGAATTGATGCCCGTGGATTGCCACACATTACTAAGACAAATCACGTGGTAAATGATTTGGAGAAATTGCTACTTATTATGGAGTACATCGATGAGACCCTCTTTGAGAGGCGATATGAGAAGATTACACAGCTAATGAGGCTTTCAATAGAAGCAACAGTTGTGAAAGCTTTATTAAATTTTTAGGATCCCAATTACAAGTGTTTTATTTTTGAGAACATCGAAATGACACCTACCTTAGAAGAGTATGAAAGGATCACTACTTGAATTCTTAGAAATACCAACGAAATTTTTCATCAGTATTTATTCTCTCATTCCATTAGTAATAAATTTAGCAATAGGCTCACGAACAGAAATGTTCTGCTGGTAAAACTCTTGTCGGTAATTTTTGGTATGTCGGTAATAAAATTACTGATGGATTTACTGACGGGAAAAGCACGCCAAAAAAAATTTGTTCGCTTCATTCCATCGGTATTTCCCAATGATAAAATACCGTATATAATTTTGCCATATAATCGACACAATACCGTATACAATGACTTTTGTAGTAAATCTATTTCTTATCTTCAAGACAATCTCTATCTTTAAGATAATGATAGTTATTCACTTTCAAATTCGATTCTTAATCAAATTCTAAACTTCAAAGAAGAGAATGAGTTTGATTGAAACTTTGTTTCTCACACACGAAGGGACTCTTGCTCTATAGATACAGATCTTAGTGTATGCACAAAGGAGGAGGGGGGAGCTAAAAAAAAAACCCCAAAAGAAGGAAAAAAAGGTAAAAAAAAACACTTCACTAAAACAAAAAAAAGAAAACAAAGGTGGCGACGAATCCTATACCAGTCGCCGCCCCCTTCAGCCTTTTTGGCTTTTCTTCTCCGGTCTCGGTCTCTCCCCCTTAGGCCTTTCCTTTTTCTCTTTTCTTCCCTAGCCTCCAGATCTCGATCATCTTCACCATCTTGTTTTTTCTTGGAATCCCAGAAGGCGGGCCTCCCTCAACTCATCCTCTTAACCCATACTGAGAAGAACAACATAACGCCAGCCTCAACCATAACAGAGTTTGTCTCTTCGCCAGCAGGGGATTTCCTCCTTCTCAACCGTCTGCACCAGCACGCAGCAGTTGTGGGGGATTCCGTCTCCCCTATGCGCGGACCGGTGGTGTACTGATAGTTGCCTAATTGGAGGCTAAGCACACTGGGACACGATATTTAACGTGGTTCGGTAAATTACCTACATCCACGGGAGAAGTCAATATTATTAGAGACAGATAGAGAAAGGGTTACAACACACATAGAGAAGGAGGATCACTTCACTCAAACTCTACTCCCATTGCTCTCACACTGCTGCACAAGGTAGCAAGGCTGCTGCCCTTGGCAGCCCCTCACTTTCTCTCTTGCTCTCTTACGTTCTCTTCTCTACTCTCTATCTCATTGCTCTCTAAAATCATGCCTCTTTTATACGCATCCGTAGTGTTGCTCCACTTGTTCTTTTGTCAACAATGGTGGCTGCCAATAGTCAATGGTTGGTGCCAACTTTTGACATCTTGGATGGGTGCACATGGTTGGTGCAACTTCAGCTGCAGGCTCTTGACAATGGCAACCCTCTCCTAGAGTAGGGCTGTTGCCACATAAGTGGCAATATCCCAACAGCAGTGACATAAGTGAAAGATCATCCTCCAGCAGCAGCTCTGCACCAGCATGGTGGACGAGAGCTACATCAACAAGGTCTTCAGCTGCCCCATCGTGGTCTCCTGTTTCGGCAATGAATGAGATGACAACACTGGAGCAACATTAGCAGGAGCAGCATGGCAGCAGTGGACTGTCCCAGTCTCAATTGAAGCAATGTTTAAAAATTCTTCTCGCCAGCCCTTGCACCAGCAGCCTTCCCTCTCCACAGTCCGAACTCAGGACAACGGCACCCCTCGGTAGCAGCAATAGGACGTGTTCACTTCCATGTAACGGTAACAATGGAGTCTTCATCGTCCCAGCCAAAATCAGCAGCAATCTTCCCTTCCCAACAACAACAGTGCTGTCTTCATCAACACCGTAACAGTGGCAGAAGATCTTTCTTCCAGCAGAAAAAGCGGCACCTTCTTCTCCGGCCATCGACAGCTGTAGGATCAACTTCTTAGCCGGGGGTAGCATTGGTTAAATTCCCTCCCCAGCCGAGCACCTGCTTCTTCCAGCCACAACAGCAGTGTCGTCTTGGCTACTCTCTCAACCCAAGCAATGACCTGTCTTCTGTGGTCGAAAGCTTTAACATTCTAGCAGCCCCAACAGTAAGTAGTTTCAGCATAGAGCAAGACCTTCCTTGGCCACTCGGTTCTAGCAGCCCCGTCCTCTCTCTCGGGCCAGCTACTCATCTTCAGCGGCCATGAATAGCAGCAATTTGCGCCTCCAACGAGCGACCTTCTCTGTACTGCGCAGGTGGCAAGCCATAACAGTTGTCTCTCCTTAGCCATGGTTGCAGACATCCCTCCTCAGCACTAGAAGTAACGAGACCAGTTGAGAGAGATGGAACCAGAAGACAGAACCAAAAAGAAAAGAAAGAAAGAATAGGGAAGACGAAGAAAAACATAAACATAGGGGAAAACAGTAGCAGTCGATCGGCCACCCTCCATCATCATCGTCTTCGTCTTTGTCTTCCAAACAGCGTAATAACAGCAAACAGCGATGCCTCCAACAGCCGTATGCCTAGGTAAGTTTCCTTGCTAAAATAATTAACTGGTTATTGTTGCATGCATCCGCGAACCAATCACACATGCGTGCAATAGTAGCCAGGCAAACTAGTGACCCGATCTTATTTTTTTTTAGTTTTAAGACCGGGCTACATAAATGATAAAAAAAATAAAAAAGGAAAAAAAAGAATAGTTGTCGTTTCTTTTAATACAGAATTTTATGTATTTAATCACTGACATCAGATTCAGGAATATCATACTTTTATGGATTGCACAATATTTACAAACGCTAGAGTTCAAAATATTCATAGGTGAATATTCACCGGCGCTAGAGTCAAGAATATTATAGGATGACCTAAAAAATAGAACAAAGACAAACTCTTAGCAATTTAAGACAAAACCAGCAATGCAGCTTGCCTCAGGTAGAATGCTTAAAGGGTGATAGTATCTTTCCTTTCACGTAACCAATCTCGTACCATAGAATCTTTGTTGACAAGTTAAATGTTAAAAATCTGTTCTTTTTCCATGAGATTTTAATTTTTAAACGAGTCGCCTCGACATCCGGGTGTGACACCGTTAATAATTATTTAAAAACATTTTCAAGAAATCTATTTAATAGAAGTAGAAAATAATTAAATTAATATAAATCAACACTCCATAATACTCATGAACTGAGATGCTTGGAAAAAAGAAGAACAAAATAAAGTTAAGCAAATTTGCAACAAATAAATAAATCAACTAAAAATAATTTCCACCTAACCTAGAAAACCTATTTCATAACCCATAATCCAGCAACAAATAAAATAATTTAATTGAAATTGAACAACAAAATTGATAAAAATAAATCCAACTAAAATCCAACAAAATTGATCTCATATGAAAAAAATCCTACAACAACATTTATACAATTATTAAGAACAATTGTTTTTTAAAATAAAAAAAATATAATGCAAAACAAACACAAAAAAAGAGAAGAAAAAAGAAAAATCTTACCTTAATGTAATTACGAGTGAAGTTAAGAAGAGAAAAGAAAAAACAAATTTATAAAGTATGTTAATTAAAAAAAAAACTAAGAAGAGAAGAGAAGAGGAGAGGAGAAAACATACATGCGCGTGGAGGAGAAAATAAAAAAAAAGTAGTTGAAGAGAGAAGAGAAAGAAAGAAAGCGACGTTGATGTTTTTTACATAAAGGGATGACAAAGAAGAAGAAGAAGAGGCGCATTTGTTATGAAATGAGGGATTCTAATATTTTATTGGGGCATTTTACTGACAGATAACTAAATATTAATAGTTTTAAGTATTCTATCAGTGATTTTGTCTGTAATATTTAATTAAAATATTCAATTTAATTAAAAATTTTCAGAAACCCCCTAAATATCACTGATGACTTTTCAATCCGTCGGTGATTCCGTCTGTAATATTTAATTAAAATTTTTAATTTAATAAAAATTTTTCAAAAACCCCCAAATATCATCAGTGACTTTTCAATCTGTCAGTGATTTCATCTGTAAAGAACACTAATTAATAATATAATTGAAAAGTGAATAGTTCTAGAGCTTTGTCGGTGATACCCTTTGTAATTGACATAATGAACAATGTAAGGGAGAAGTTAATAGTTTACCAATAAGTTTATAGACAGATTTTACCAAAAGTATTAATTGGTTGATATAAATGACACGTCATTGTACTTTTTTACTTTGTTTTAATTCCTTGTTTTTCCATTGTATTTTCCTCGGTATATACCAAAGGAATATTTCCATCGGTGTTTACCGATGGATATAGCGAGAGAATAATATATTTGTAAAATTTACTGTAATTTACCAACATAAACATTATGTCAGTGTTTCCATTTGTATTTGTCAATTTTTTGGTAGTGGATTCTAGATTTCCCAAATAATAGCCATAAGATCTATATTAGAAGAAAATTTGAAGATACAACTTCAAAAGTAGTCAAGTTATTATGCTTAGGAAAAATCAACCGGTGTGGAGTAGCTAATGGAGGATTCAAGTGGAAAATCATTGAAGCTCAAATGAAAAAAAATGTTGAGGAAGGCAAGTTAGGAGATGAACGGTACAAGCTGGTGGCCTTTGCTATACTTGGGTTAGTTCTATTCCCATATGAAATTGGAGTCATTAGTTTAGAAGCCACGAATACCTTTATGAAGTATGAGTGTAATCGAATCAACCCTTCTGTTACAATTTTGGCTAAAACCATGCTATCAATCAACCATTGTAGGATGCATGAAAAATGAGCTATAAGATGTTGTGTTCCAATGATGCACCTGTGGATCATCAGTCATATCAAAACACCAAGAAATATCTTTAATAATTTTTTGTGGTTTAATCTTCGACCATTAAAAATTATTATAGATGAAACTTGGAAGAACCTGAACGAGGAAGCATGGGTGGAGAAATATGTCACAGTACCACAAAACAACTTCAAATGGAAACCATCATGGATGAACGATGCAGTTTGTATAATGAGCTGTGGTAGTAGGATATGGGTTCCTCTGATTGGTGTAATTAGATACATTATTTATGCGCTTGCGCTTGTAACGAGACAACTAGGTGGAACATAGTATGTACCAAAAACTCTAAGTTTAGCAGATTTCACTAATCTGTGCAGAAATCAGTGATCCCTAAAAGAAATGGAACGTATTAAACAAGACTGAGAAAAGCTTCTACTAGTAAATAAAGAAGAAAGAAGTGGAGTTGAATCTTTATTTAGTCAAAACTACGCAATTTAGAGAAATGAAGGGCCTTCTCGGATGTTTAAAAATTCAGAGTAGAAAGTAAAGCTACTGAAAAGAAAAAGGATTGATATTAAGGAGGAGTTAAGAAAGCAAGTAGAGAAGTGCAGAATTGATCTCTGCCATAACAAAGGGTAGCAACAACTCCTGGAAAAACAATTAATTGAGGAAGATAAAATGAGGAATTACTTAAACCAATAGTTGAAAAAGAAAGATGAACAACCAGAGGCTTTAAAAAGCAATCACGAGGTAGTGAAAGACTGGAAGAAGAAGGTTGTGGTAGCTGTTGCGATGTCGCGGTCGCACAAATTAATTATCCTACCTTAAAATATAACACACAAGATAATATAGAGAAAGTAAGGGGTCGATCCCACGAGAAAGGTTCAAGTCAGATTTTTATGTTAGATGATATGCAATTTAGGGAGGTTTGGATGTTATCTAGGCTAAAGCAAAAGAAAATAGAAAACTATCAAGCAAAATTAAATAAAATCAAAAAATTATCAAGAGAACAAACCTTGCTCGCAAGTACACATCCACCTACAGAAATCAGAACTGATCATAGAAACGAAACATCAATTTATATTTTGAATATTTATCACTTCTTCACATTGGTTAGTTAACGGATTCGCCGTATAACTAACCCTAACTATCAAACAACCACAATGTCCGCACTAGTAATTTAATTCAATGGCAGCCTTAAGAACTAGATAAGTTGATTAATCAAGAAAACATAATTGTCAGCAGTCTATGTTTGATTTGATTGAATGTTCTCCCTGAGATTAATAACGTATATCCGTCATAATTATTAAACTCAGTTGCTTCACAAGTTCATATAGCACAGCTCCGGTTTTGATATCAAACTTAGCAATAGATTGTCTACAATAATAACTTAGAGTCCGCTCTAACAATTAAAATAAACAAACATAAGAAAAATAAGCATAAGAGAACAAACATATTCATCATATAAACTGAAAATAAAAGGTAAAATAAATCTTACAGTTCTTGAAATCCGAAAGTTTCCATGTCCTTGCAACTAAGAAAAAATGTTTAGCCTTGCATGTTTGTTGAAAAACTAATAAAAAAAGGAAGAATGCATGATTTCTAGTTTCTTAGAGGAAGGGGGCATTTTTCTCTTCTTGGCTGGCTGACCCCCTTCTCTTCTCTCATTCTTTTTATATCCTAGGAAACCCTAGTCTCTATTTTACCAAATAATCCTCCCTTAAGTAGGCAGTTTACATTTAAGTACTTCAATAACTATTTTCCTAAAAAAGAAGAAATAGCCTTGCATGAAATCTTCAAGCTTTAACTTAGAGGAGCTAAATTGCTGAAATAAAAACTTGGATATCGGTTTAGATGCTTCAGAACGTAATTTGGACTCGTTTCTTCATGAAACCTGTTTGGTGGCAGAATTCAGTTGTCATCTTTAAAAAATTATATCTCCCTCATAAGACATATTTTTTTGCTGAAATTTGTTAGCGTTGACAGGCCTTTGAGTCACGAATTCAATAAAATTGAGTTTGCATCAATTGAATTTCTGTAGCTCTAGATATTCAAGTCGGAATGGATGAAGGTCAACAGTGGTAGATTGTGAGATTTGACTTTGAAGGCTGCGATTTTCATGCTCTTCCTTATTTTATTTTCTTGCCTTAGATTTCCAAAAAGATATGGATGTTAGCTTTTTAATGCCACTAGAATCACTTTATTTTGACATCTAGAACTCACGCTCTGCATAAAACATCAACTGACGGTCAAATCTGCCAATTACCTCCAATTTACTCCTTTTTTCATCTTTTATCCAAAAATACCTTCAAAACATAAAATAAAGAATATCAAGACATTTTATAAATAAAATATAGGCAAAACACTAGTTAAATGTGGGTGAAACTATCGAATAATATGGTTGCATCAGTAGCCGAAGACATAGCCAAAGGTATCCAAGATAAGTTGAGAAACCAAATAGATAAGAATGATGTGTTATTAAACAAGCATGTGATAATAGAAAACGTGGTGGCTAAAGTCAAGAGGTCAACTGAAGACAAGATAAATACTATTGCTTAACTTCTTTTGATTTCAAGCTCTCTCAACATAAAATCTTAAGAACATAAAGGAACACTTTTTCTTTTCTTTTTTTTTTCTTTTATTTTTTGTTTTTCACCTCTGGCAACTTTACTCATCTTTTCATCAAGCATCACTTATTCTTTCTTTTCACATAATTTCCAATCATAATTCCATGAGATATCACAAGTATATACTCTACTAATCCTTGGCTAGGGGAAAAGGAAAACATATAAATACTTGGATAAAACAAAGAAAAGATAAAAAAAGCTCAAATGGGGCTCACTAAGGATAATATGCTTTAGATTGGCCTTTTGGCTCAAGTGGTTAAAATTTCTAATGCCTTTATCATCTTCATGTATAAATGTAATGTGAATGTAATCTCAACAAGATATGAAGCAAGTTCTAGAGATACATATCATTGAAAGAATGCACAATCAAAGAATATAATGTTGAAGGCTCAAAAGCTTGCATTGGTATAACACTATAAAGTCAACATGGCATATTCTCAAAGTCAATCCCTAAACCAATTAAACCTAAAAACTTGCATGCACACTCCTTCATTCGATTTATATCTTCATCTATCTCAATTAATTCTCATATGTAATACTCACATTCTGATAAACCAATAGGAGTTTAAAAGATCAAACATAGAAATTTGTTTTTTTTTGGAACAACAAAGAAAATCAAAATAAGAAAACTAACATTCTCCTAATACCCCCACACTTAAAACACAACACTGTCCTCAATGTTGAAATAAAAGAAAATGAATATAGGATAATGCCAAAAATAAAGCAAAATGCAAAAAATAAAAGATAAGGGAAAAAAAAAAGCAAATCTTTTTTTTTTCTCGTTTTGTGCTAGGTTGCCTCCCAGTAAGCGCTTTTGTTTTATGTCATTGGCTTCACATGTTGTATGCTCATTCTTCATAGATTGGTTCAGCTAACTTCGCAGAAGCGGTGAGTTCTATCGTCCAACCTTTATAGAAAGGTTTCAAGCGATGCCCATTGACCTTGAGTACTTTGTTGGTTTCTAAACTTGTAATTTCAATTGCACCATAAAGAAAAACATTAGAAACAACGAAGGATCCAATCCAACAAGAGCACAATTTTTCAGGAAAAAGTTTCAAACACGAATGATAAAGAAGGACTTTGTCTCCAACATTAAACTCTTTTCTTGTAATCATTCGGTCATGGAGACTCTTAATATTTTCTTTGTAAATTCTTGCATTCTCATAAGCATCATTTCGAATCTCTTCCAACTCTTGCAATTGCAACTTTCTTGCAATCCTAGTAGCATCATAATCCATGTTACATTTTTTAATGGCCCAAAAAGCTTTGTGTTCAAGCTCCATCGGTAGATGACATGCTTTTCTATAAATCATCTTATAAGGTGACATTCCTATAGGTGATTTGTAAGCAGTCTGATAAGCCCAAAGTGCATCACCAAGTCGTAGACTCCAATCTCGCCGGTTAGGTTACACTGTCTTCTCCAAAATGGACTTGATTTCTCGATTTGAAATTTCAGCTTGGCCATTCGTTCGAGAATGGTACGCTGTAGAAGTCCGATAAGTCACATGATATTTGCGTAACAATGCTTCCATTGAACGATTGCAAAAATGAGTGCCATGATCACTAATGATAGCTTTAGGGATTCCAAACCTGTTAAATATGTGAGTCCTGACAAAATCTAAAACAACCTTAGCATCGCTAGTTTACGTGGCTTTCACCTCAATCCATTTGGACACATAATCAACAGCAAGAAGGATATAAAGATTGCCAAAAGAAAAAGGAAATGGAACCATAAAATCAATACCCCAAACATCAAAAATTTCACTTACAAGAATATTCGTTAAAGGCATTTGATTCTTATGAATAATATTACCTGTTCTTTGGCATTTTCATATGATTTGCAAAAATGATGTGCATGCTTAAAAATAGAAGGCCAATAAAATCCATTTTCAAGTACCTTGTGGGCCTTTCTTTTTGCTTTAAAATGCTCACCACAAGAATGAGAATGACAAAAAGTAAGAATGGAATGAAATTCATCCTGTGGTATATATCTCCTAACTACTTGATCCACACAAAATTTCCACAGATAAGGAGTATCCAAAAAATAATATTTAATATCAGCTCGTAACTTGTCTTTTTGGGATGTAGACAAACCTAGAGGGAATTCTTTAGCGACTAAATAGTTTCAGCATACCTTGGTCTTGTAGAGGAATGTAACACATACAACTGCTCATTAGGGAATGTCTCTCGTATTGTTTCGGTTTGTATATCCTCAGTCCTTAGTCGGCTCAAGTGATCAGCCACATGGTTTTCGGCACCTTTTTTGTCTTTGATCTCAAGATCAAATTCTTATAAAAGCAAGATCCACTTAATCAATCTTGGTTTAGACTCCTTTTTCTTCAAAAGATACTTTAAAGTTGCATGGTCAGTAAAAACAATGACTTTTGTACCAAGTAGATATGACCTGAATTTTTCAAGAGCAAACACCACTACAAAAAGTTCCTTTTCAGTTGATGGTAATTGCATTGTGCTTCGTCCAACAAGCGGGAAGCATAAGCGATAACATGCAAATTCTTCTTTATTCTTTGCCCAAGGACAGCCCCTACTGTATATAGTCCCTTGCATCACACATTATCTCAAAAGGCTCATCCCAATTTGGTGGTTGGATGATTGGGGCAGATGTGACATGTCTCTTAAGCTCATCATGGGCATCTTTACATGCTTGATCAAACACAAAATCCACTTCTTTGGCTAATAGTTTTGCACAAGGGTGCTGTAATCTTCGAGAAATCTTTGATAAAGTTTCGATAGAAACTTGCATGGCCAAGAAAAGAACGAATTTCCCTCACGCAGGAGGGGTAAGGCAATGATGAAATAACGTCTATTTTAGCTTTATCAACCTCTAATCCACATGAAGACACAACATGCCCAAGAACTATTCCTTGTTCTACCATAAAATAACACTTTTTATATTTTGAGACAAGGTTAGTTTCAATGCACCTTTTCAAAATCAAAGATAAATTTTCTAGATATTTATCAAAAGAATCATCATACACCGTGAAATCATCCATGAAAACCTCAATTATTCTTTCAACATAGTCAGAAAAAATACTCATCATGCAATCTTTGAAAAGTTGCAGGTGCATTACAGAGACTAAAGAGCATTCTCTTATATGCATATGTACCAAATGGACATGTAAATGTAGTCTTTTCTTGATCCTCAGGATAAATAACAATCTGATTGTATCCACTATATCAATCAAGAAAGCAATAAAAAGACTTACCTGCTAGGCGTTCAAGCATTTGATCCATGAATGGTAATGTGAAATGATCTTTGCGTGGAGCAAGATTTAGCTTTCTATAATCAACACACATTCTCCATCCACTTGAGATGCGAGTAGAAATGAACTCATCATATGTTTTTCACCAGCGTGATTCTAGTCTTTTTGGGCACCACATGGATTGGCGCCACCTATTTACTGTCTGTGATGAGATAAATGACTTTTGCATCTAACAGTTTCAAAATTTTAGTTTTCATTACCTCCATCATAGGCAAGTTCAACCTCTTTTGCATTTTCCTTGTTGGTTTCACATTGTCCTCCAATAGTATGTGATGCATACACATTGAGGAACTAATGCCCTTGATATCAGCTAAAGTCCATCCAATAGTCGTCTTGTGATCACACAACAACTTCACAAGTTTTTCCTCTTGCGTATTTGTCAAACTTGTGCTATGATAACAGGAAGTGTATTATTGTCGCCAATGAATACATACTTCAAATTATCGGTCAAAGGTTTCAATTCTAACTCGGGGGCCTGTAAAATAAATGGCAAAAGCTTTTTATGTGAAAGTACTAAATCAATAAAGACATTACCATGGGGAACAGTTTGCAAAGCCAATGTTGATTCGTGCACGTTTTGGGGAACACATATGTGCCTCTTAGTAAAATTATAGACATAGCTCAAAGCTATGCTTAATCCATCCTCATAATCAAAATCAAAAACTTGTTGCATATACTTATCAACTTGGTCATAACATGTGATAGAATAAACATTGTTATAAGGATATTTCATTGCATCATGAAAATTAAATTCAATCTTTTCATCTCCTACTTCCATAGACAAAGTATCTTTACCACAATCAATCTTTGTATTGGTAGTTTTCAAAAATGGTCTCCCAAATAATATAGGAGTGTTGTTTGATGAATCAAAAGAATCATGTTCCATATCAAGAATATAAAAGTCACATGGAATGACCAAACTATCAATCTGCAAGTTATATTACAATGCTAGTTTTATTCAAAGGCTCAAGACTAAAAGAATCATAAACATGTTTAGGCATAACACTAATGAATGCACCTAAATTGCACAAAGCCCTTTTGAAACTAGCATTACCAGTAACACATGGGATAGTAAACGCACCTGGATCTTTTTGCTTCAAAGGCATATTCTTTTGAACAACAACAAATACAACTTCACCCATACTTACCATTTCATGACCTTTCAGTTTGAAAGCTCTCTTAGTAGTACACAACTCCTTCAAGAATTTGGCATACTTAGGAATTTGCTTAATAGCATCAAGCAAAGGAATGTTGAGTTCTACGTTCTTGAAAATCTCTAAAATTTATTTTTCTTTGTCCTCTTTTTTTGACCTAAAAGAACTCACAGGAAATGGTGGAATTATTTTAAAACTGGAATTCATTAAGTGAGGACTTACCTTTAAAGTGTTGGTCATGGTTTCAATTTATAAAGGAGGAGAATGTTTCTTCTTTATATTCAATTCGGTTTCTATCTCCTCTTCTTCCTTCATCTTAATTTGTTTCGACCTTTATTCTTCAAGTTCTTTCCCACTTCGCAGAATGATTGCACTAACATTCTCTTTTGGATTTAATGCTTGGGAGGGCAATTTTCCATTCATATGTGCTTTCAATTTCCCCACACTTGAAGCTACTCGCCTCATTTGCTTCTCCAAGTTGTGAATACTTGACCTTGTTTCCTATTGAAAAGACATGACATTTTGTTGTAAGGTCACAGTGTTAGAAGCCAAAGTTTTCATCATCTCACGAAGATCATCACTGGATGACGACCCCATAACATTGGAGTTTGTGAGTGGAGGGGGTTGTCTTGCTTGATAATTCTATTGGGATTGAAATCCATGGGGATGGAACTTTCAGCCTTGATTACCTTGTTGAGACTGGTTCCCATAACGCAGGTTGGGATCATCTCTCCATCCAGGATTGTATGTGTGTGAAAAATGATCATACTTACGCTGAAGTTATCCATTGAATGCTCTATCAACTGCATTAGCTTGTTCAATGTAATCTTCTTGCATTGTTGGGCACATATCTGAAGCATGTCCTTGTAAGGAGCATATGCTACAAACTTTCACCTGTTGTACATTGTCACAAGCCAAAGAGTGCACAAGAGAAGTAAGATCATTAACTTTATTTTCAAGGTTAGAAATATTTACCTCACTTACTCGTTTGTTTGCAAAGTCTCCACGCATGCCAAATTATTTCGAGGTGGCTACTATGTTTGAGATCAATTGGCGTGCAGCCTCGAGTGTCTTATCTACCAATGCCCCTCTACTTGCAGCATCAATGATACTACGGTCAGTAGGCATCAATCCTTCATAGAAATATTGAATGAGCAGCTGATCGAGTATTTGATGATGAGGGCATTGAATACACAATTGCTCAAATCTTTCCCAATACTCGGAAAGTGTCTCTCCATAAGATTGTTGAATCCCACATATTTCTTTCCTTATGTTAGCAACTCAAGATGCTGGGAAATACTTCTCAAGGAAAATTTTATTCATGGCATGCCAAGTTCCAATGGAACATGGAAGAATAAAGAAAAGCCATGCCTTTGCTACACCTTTTAGAGAGAAAAGGAAAGCTTTCAACTTAACCTGTTCTTCATCAACTCCATTCGGTTTCATGCCAACGCAAACCATATGGAACTCCTTGAGATGAGTATGAGGATCTTCTCCTACAAGACCATTAAAAGTTGGTAACAAATGTATAAAACCAGATTTGAGCTCAAAGTTTACATTATTGTCGATGTTTATGCATAATGGCTGATTTTCCATGTTAGGAGCATCAAGCCCCTTGGGTGTTTGTTGTCTTACAACAGCCATGGTGTTGATGCGAGCTTCATTTTGTAACCTGCGTAAAGTGTTTTCTATTTCGAGATCCACCTGCACTTGATTCTGGTTAGTTGAACAGGTTACAAGCATAAATCGCCAAGAAAACTCAAAAGAAACCAACCACACAAGAGATCGAAAACAATGCAAATTGTACGAAAATCCGACGCTAGAAAGCTAAAACTGCCTAAAAACCCTAGAAAACAATGGAATTTGGCCTCGATAGGGTGGGGCTAGTGTAACTAGTCTTGTTTAGAACTTTATTTCCTTTCAGGAAACAAAAGGCAGATACCTAATTCCACCAAAAAAATCTATTTTGAATAGTACCGCTACCGTAAATGAACAATACCGCTTTAAGCTTTGACTTAGAGGAGCTAAATTGCTGAAATAAAAACTTGGATATTGGTTTAGATCCTTTGGAACGTAATTTGGACTCGTTTCTTCACGAAACCTGTTTGCTGGTAGAATTTAGTTGTCATCTTTGAAAAATTATATCTCCCTCATATGACATTGTTTTTTGCTAAAATTGGTAGCGTTGATAGAACTTTGAGTCAGGAATTTAAAACAATTGAGTTTGCATCAATTGGACTTCTGTAGCTCTATATATTTAAGTCGAAATGGATAAAGGTCAACACTGGCAGATTGCGAGATTTGACTTTGAAAGCTACGATTTCCATGCTCTTCCTTATTTTATTTTCTTGCCTTAGATGTCCAAAAAGGTATGGATGTTAGCTTTTTAATTCCACTAGAATCACTTCATTTTGACCTCTAGAACTCACGCTCTGCACAAAACATCGACTGAAGGTCAAATTTGTCAATTACCTCCAATTTACTCCTTTTTACATCTTTCATCCAAAAATGCCTTCAAAACATAAAACAAAGAATATCAAGGCATTTTACATATAAAAAATAGGCAAAACACTAGCTAAATGTGGGTGAAACTATTGAATAATATAGTTGCATCAGTAGCCGAAGACATAGCCAAAGGTATCCAAGATGAGTTGAGAAACCAAATAGATAAGAATGATGTGCTATTAAACAGGTATGTGATAATAGAAAAAGAGGTGGCTAAAGTCAAGAGGTCAACCGAAGACAAGATAAATACTATTGAGTCTAATATAAGAGACTGCCACAAGAGAGTTGAGTCTTTAATGGGACAAATCATGGTATTATAATCTGAGCTGGAAATTCAAGAGGAGATGAAGAAGTTAAAAAGCCATTACCTCGCAATAGAAGAAGGATTACTTAGGACTAAGCAAGAGCATTAAGAATGTTAAAACTATATTGATAGTTTTGGAGTTCAAATTAACTCCAAAATAGCCGAGCTTGATATCGAGAGAGAGTAATTGCAAAAGGGAATGACTAAAGTAGCATAGTTAGAGACTATAATACAAGTGCTAGGGAGAAGCAATAAGGCTTTAACAACCAATAACGAGGTATTGGTTGCTGATAATACCTTGTTCCATGATAAGATAAGACAAATGACACAGCAAATTGAGTAAGTAGCTCGTCATGCTAAAAGGTTGCAACAACAAGCCACGTAGATCGAAAGTGATGCTATGAAGTATCAAAAACATGTAAGTGTCATCACATCTTTTATCAAGAACATAGATAATAGAGAAGATGTTTTTTTATAAGTAATGATGTATATGGCTTTTGAATCTTGAAAATTTTAATTAATGTATGAACTCTTTTATTATCTATGAGAGAGTCACGACCCACCTTTCTCTCTAATATGTTTTGGGATTCAACTATGATAAGAACTTGACAAATGATCCTTTACAACAACCAGTTGGACTTAAAAATCCTGCCCAAAGAGCTATGATAGTCATGAATTAGTTTGGAAAAGCTAATCCATATCCAATATACTTTGGCATATACATCACAATCATACATTTGTTTATAAATCATCACATACATGTACAAGTTGAAATATAGGTCCCTAAAAATGTAAACCCCTTAAAAATCATTGCACGAGATTAAGTAAATAGAGAAGAACAATTGGTAAGATATATAAAAAAAAAAAACTCTAAAAGAAAAGGAGGAGTTAGTGGCAGAAAAAGAAAGAAAGAAGAAGAAGAGTCACTCATTTCTTCAATACCTTCTCTCAAGAATAACAAAGAAAACCACATGCAATCAAATATATGAGAGGAGACAAGAAGGTTGAGAGAAGATTTAGACACCAAAAAGACAAAACAAAGTGAGGGAGAAGAATAAGGAGTTGGCGGCGACAATAGAAGAGAGGAAGAGAAGCTAAAATATTTGAGGGAGAAGAAGTTTCAAAGAGCAGAAAACACAACCAAGACAAATCAAAAACCTTCCTAGAGCAATTTAAAATGTTATGGGGAAGTTTTATGTAAAAATACTAGCTCTTAGATTAGAGTTCTTGGGGATTTTTTCTGGGTAAGTTGAAGGTGAGGATGAAATGTGGAAGAGAGGAGGAGAAAGGCTTGATGATGTTCTTAACTAAATTAAAAAACAAGGAAACTAATAAAAGGCTTGCAAGCCTTTGGCCAAATATGAACACAAGATGAAGGGAAAACATTTTTTATACTAGTTATGTATACATGTTAAAATAATAATGTAGAATCCTACAAGAAACTATGATGTGCTGAAAATTTAGACACATGAACAAATCTTAGTTAAACATACTCATGTGAAGCATAACTTTTAAATAAATTATAATCCCATGTGTTATTGTTGATGAGGAAATGGAATTTTGTAATAATAGTGACTGAAGAAAGAAAAGAAACGCATGAAAATGATGGTTTATATGATGAACATTCAAACCGAAAATCTGGGTTGGGTTGTTAGTCAACTTGTGACCAGGAATTGACCTAGATAAAGGTATAATCTGGAGAATTGTCCCTCATGAATGTTGTAGAATTGGGTGTTAAATTTTAAATGGAACTAGAATTCCCTAAATTAGAGCTATAGAACTCTAGATATTGGTAGGACACCGAAGACAGGTCAGATTAGAAAATTCTAGACATCATGTGAACTAGACCTTGAACTGAAATTTTAGGCTTATAGCTGAGAGAAATTGGAATAAATTCCTTCCTGAAAGATGTGTGTCATTATCTTAAGTTTCACAAGAAATAAGCATTTCTCTATTTTAATTATAAAACTCTAAATATGGATAAAACACTAGGGAGAGGTCAAGCTATAAATTACAGGACAGACCCACATACCATTGTATTTTGACAAATTTGAGTGTATAAAAGGTAGAACTAGGTGACCCGCTTCATCCTATTTGTGTATTTGTGTCTTAGAAGCTAAAGAATTAAACCCCGAAAGGAACCGAGTTCTACAACTCTAGTGGGGAAAGAAACACTAAAAATTATTTTACTGCACTTACCATATGTTGTTTGAATGTAATGAGTTTGAGATGAAATTTAATAGAGGTGATTCTTGCATACACAATGAGTATGTAAACTCACTAAAGTATATGCTGACGAAAAATATTTGGATGGTATAGGAGGAACACCAAGTGCAGGGTCATTTATTGGAGGAGCTCACACAACCAGAGAAGCAGGTAAGTGAATTCTCGCCTATAATGAACTTAGTTAAATTTGAAATTCTAAATTCTTGATGAATAATGGGGATTTGAAAGGTTATGGATAAAATTTTGGAGATGTAAGATTGATGCAATTGAAATGTTCTGTAATGATTGAAAGACTAATGCAAAAAAAATCTCCGAAGTCATCAGAAATTAACAAATTTAAATCGATCATAAATCATGAAGTTAAGTCTAAAACCTTGAGACTTGTGATGAATAACAAACAAGTTAATAATATGGATGATTCATGAATATAATATGAGCTCAAGAAGAATTTGATTTGCTTTCACAATGAGTGGAAGCCAATGTTGGAATTGTTTCTGGAGATGCAGAAACCATTGAAATTGTATTGCTTTCACAATGAGCAAAAGCTAATGTTGGATTTGTTTCTAGAGACATGAAAACCATTGACTTTGAATTGCTTTTGCAATGAGCGGAAGCCAATGTTGGATTTGTAACTGGAGATGCGAAAACCATTGAATTTGGATTACTTTCTTAATGAGCGGAAGCCAATGTTGGATTTGTTTTCAGAGTCGCGGAAGCCATTGAATTTGGAGAAAGCTAATGTAGGGATTGATTTCTGGAGTTGTGGGAAACATTGAATTTGATTTGCTTTCGTAATAGGTGGAAGCCAATGTTGGAATTGTTTTTGAAGTTGAGGAAACCAATAAATTTGATTTGCTTTCAAAATGACTGAAAACCAATGTTGGTATTGTTTTCCATAGCTTTGGAAACTGATGAATTTGAGTTTGCCTTCGTAATGAGCAATGGCCCATAAAGCGAAGACCCTCTAGGAACTCGGAAAGGAATTATATTATAATGATTGTTGAGCATAGTTGTGTAAAATTCTTGATTTTATCTTGCATGATTAGATAAATTGTGATTAGGCGTATGTAGATATGCTATGTAATTGTTATGAAAGATGTAACTATCATTCATGAGGATTTCCTATAATACTTGATAAGATAATGAGTACTCTCAATCTTGTTATCCTTAGAAGATAAAACTATAATCATAATCCAAAAATTTGCTTAATTAATTTTATTGCAGGACCTTCAAATATCGGTGGACCAAATAACTAGACGGTAGATGGACTCCAGGACTTCAAGGAACTTTTGTTGTGCATGTAATATATTTTGTAATTTAAACAATAACTTTATTTTGTAACAATGTTTATCTTTTTATGTCTCATATAATGAAGTCCTTAGACGAAACGTCTTATGTAAAACAATAACTAAGTACTTTTCAAAACAATTTCCATGCATGTTATCTTTTAAACTAAATTGCCCTACTTTATATATATATGTGCACATACATGTACGCCTTAAAATAATTATGCATGATTGATTTAATAATTCTATCCTTTGATCTGACGCATGTTTCGAATTATACTCCTAAGAATGTATGTGATATTAATACTGAAAGATGAATGGTCTATGTGATGTTAAATGTTTTTAAGGCCGAGATAATATAAAAAGGAAATTAAGATGAATAACCTATGTGGTTATAAAAACCTTGAAAAGTAGGTAATTGTTAATAACTTGGTATGTCTAACTATAGGGGAAACTCTGTCGAAATTTCGGTAGAAATTTCATCAACTTCTATTTGAATTCAGAAATAAAAAAAAATTACCATGCCATTTATGTTCTGTTATTATGTTTGATATGTTGTTTCGTTAACTAGGATGTTACAGAAAAGCTCGGATTTGTAGAATTTACAACACCCAACTCTTGCAAAGAAATATGAAAGATGAAGAACATGTTAATCATGACGCCCACTTTCAAGAAAAGTTGGACTCCTTAAAGGTTAGGATGGCTCACATTGCTAAGAAATACCTTTAGTGAAGGCTTGTCCAATCGAGCCACCACTTTTGCTCAAACTCAAGCAACAATTCAGCCCAATGAAAGGGTAAGCGAGCAGGGTCAGGAACCCTAATATATTGTAGCATTTGTGCAGACGACAATACCAGCACCAGGGAGAGGCTGTCTTTTTTCAATTTTTGCACCTCATTCTTACCTCCTTCAAACCATGAAATCCAAATCTATTTATAGGAAAGGATGTTTGGTCTCCACTTATGCCAAATCTTAGCCCTTGGATCGACCTAGAAGGATGCAAACCACTAGTTCAAATTAGGCATCATAGGCTGTAAGATTTGTTGCAGAGGAATGGTTGGTCGGGTTGGCCATTTTGGGGCACTCACATCACCTCTGTGGTGTCAGTTGGCCAGAACTGACCACACTAGGGTGTGTCAGATGTCAGATGATCGTTTGCGTGGATGTTTTGCCCAATTTGATGAAAAACAAAGCGTTAAATGCCTTGGGAAGTAAGCCTCTCGAGCAACTTTTCTGAAGAAGAAAATGAACAGTCTCACCAGACAACACGTCGTCTGGTCTTTTTTTTTTTAATTGTTCAAAACAATGCCATTTTGGGATTTTGTAGGGTTTTAATTTTGATTTTTGGACAAAGTTCAATTTAGTCCTCCAACTTTCAATGTATTTTAATTGCACCCCTAATTGACCATAATCTTCTAATGTCATGTAATTTTGCCACTGACGAACTTCAATTTAAGCCCTAAATATCAGTGCCTTTTTTATTTTGGTCCTTGATCTCAAATTTATACAATCTTACCTTTAAATGATCATCAAACTTTTAAATTTTTTCAATTTCACCCCTGATTTTAGCCATTTTGGTCCCAGAGTTCAGTGCCTTTTGCAAAATAGTCCTTAGTTGTAAATGTTTTTATTTTAGCCTTTAATTGACTTAGAAACTTTGATTTTCTTACAATTTTACCCCTGATTTCAATCAATTGACTTGGTAAAAATCAAATTTGGTCTCTTAAAATTCCAATCTTCTCAATTAAGCCTAAATTGGGCTCCTAAACTTAATTTTTTACCAATTAAACCCCTAATAAAATTAACTTGACCTATTTAAAGTATAATTAAGTCGTTGCACCTAATTAAATCAATCAATTGGACCCAAATTAATTCTTAAACATAATTAAATTTTAATTTGGCCCTTGATTAAATCAAATTGGTCTATTAAACATCTAATTATGTCTTTAGGCTTAATTTTTAAGCAGATTCGTTTGATAATCATTTAATTTGTCATTGAATTTGTATTGTTTCTTCTGTCTTGAGTATAATGGGGTACAATTAAGCTTTAAATTTAATCCAAAATTGCAACTTGATCTTTATGTATTTTCTGGAATGCTCCTCAATCTGCTTTCTTTACGCTGCCTATCTTTATTTTATTTTTTAATTTTTATTAAAGGGAAAAAAAGAATTTGGAGAATAACTCGGATATGGGTTATGATAGGAGTGGATTTGTATGATCCTGTACAAGTCGTGAAAAAATATTTAGTCCTAAATGTGGTTATACCAAAGAAGTTTTATATCCCCGAGTTCATCAAGTACGCCGGAACTTAGTGTCTTATCACTTAGTTCAAATCTTACTAAAACAAAATAATAGAGGTAGTGCATAATGAAAAACTATGAAAACACTTCTTTCAGGACAGTCTGAGTGGGGAGCACTAAGCTGGTATATGATGGAATGATATGATTTAACAATCATGAATTGAATTAGCCTCAGTGAAATTCCTTTCTCTCTCAACTATTGTTTCTTAAGCCCAAAAATAAAAAGCTATGGGTCGTCAAATCTTTCTATCTTTAAATAAAATAGTAGACAAGATGTAATAGCAATCAGTCAATACCATGCAAAGTCCTTTCTTACTAAACCAGGCTCAAAACGAGAAGACCTAACAAACAAGAAGTAGGGCATGAACATGAGTCTATTGATCTTGTCCTTTGTCTCTTTAGCTGCGAACAAGGCTTTTTTCACAAGCAGTTCTCTTATTCGTTGTTGTTAGCTTTCGAGGAAGGAAATGACTGAGGGATTATGTGTTAAAGGAAAAGGCCTTTCTCTCTTTCTTTTTTAAAGGGAAAGAGTCGAGCTCTTCCTAGACGGGGATTCTTTGGTTCCAATCCGGGTATAAGTGCTAGCCCTACGTCTGCATCTCACGAATGTCGTGTATTCAAAGCAATGGGGACAAGATGTCCAACCTTCCATCTTTTAAAAAAACCAAATCCTCAGTTGGCTAAACTGATCTACTCTTCATTTGAATAACCTAAGGTATGTATTACCTGTTAAATCCTCCATTGGCTTTTTTAAGGTAGGCCTAACAAGTTATAGTTTTCAAATAGGGTACGACTCTTACACTAGTTAAAGGAGCTAACCTAAGCTCGTATGATATAAAAGTAGAAAAGTTGTTTAGCAAAATAGAAAGGATAAGGGAAAACGACGACTTTTAAGGTAGAAGTTACAAGGGGAGATAGAGTCTGACGTCCTAGGTAGGGAGTCTTTCAAGGAAATTTGACAGTAAGGTGAAGGTTTTTCATGCTTGACATTAGTTATCACGGATTCAATCAAAAGAGATACTCGGCGTCAAGTCTCTACCTTCTCCTTTTAACTGGTTGTTCTCCCTAAACACGAAGTGGGAAAGGGCTTCTAATGGCACAACTGATAGTTTGATCTCTCCATATATTTGTTGTATGAACATCGACAGTGAAATCACTTAATGTAAGGTAGGAGATGAGGCGAAAGAGCAGCATTGCATCTATCCTCAAATCAAAGAAAGAAGGCCCAACGACTGCCCGCTTATATATAAAATAAAAGCCTTTTACCTCCACTAGAGTTGACCAAGGATCTGTGGTCGCATCATATAGAATTCTGGCATAGAGAGTTTCTCAAGCCGGGAAGAGATCTGAAAGGTCCTTGTAAATTCCAAAGCCTTTGTGCTTGTGAACATCTTCCTCTGCCTCGGCTGACTAGTGTGCCTTCTCCAGTCCTTTGACGCATATCTAATAGAAATGGATTCCTCTGCCTCGGCTGACTAGTGTGCCTTCTCCAGTCCTTTGACGCATATCTAATAGAAATGGATTCCTCTGCCTCGGCTGACTAGTGTGCCTTCTCTTATGGAAGTAGTTACTCTAGACAAAATTGTCTACTGTTAAGAGATTTAAGTAGATATTTTTGACTTCAAGCGGATGTGCCATTGAGAATGATGAATATTAAAGAAGAGTTCTGTCTTTTTTTCAGGAAGTGGAATCACAGTTGAAGGTTTTATCGCGGATTAGGGGTGTTGATATGAAGGTACCAAAGGTAATATAATTCGAGCAAATATGAAGAAAAACCTACCTAACCCTCTAGGAAAAGCTAAATTTACTCTCTCTTAGAAGGGGAGTGTCTTCCATCAATATTGCATTTATTCTCTTATACCAAACGAAGCCCGGTCCTGGCCGTAACTGCCGATTAGCAAACTACTTGTATGTAAAAGTTGTTATGATAGAGAGATACGAAATACCTTTTCTCTTAGTTTTGGAACAAGGTTGTTAAAAACCTTTTTTTGACATAACATGAACATATAATATAAACTCGACTCGTATATTTGAATTATAAAATCATAAAATCGCAAGTAAAAATTTTTAACTAAAAATCGTAAAATCACAAGTAAAATATTTTAACTAAAATCATAAAATCGCAAGTAAAATATTTTAACAATTCAAACATCTTAAAATACATAATTCAAATAAAAGTAAAATAAACAATACAAATATCTAAACATCTTAAAATACAAATTGCACTTCTGCAGACTATAGGTACCACTTCAGTAATCAAAGATATCCATGCAGATTGCAGACTATTGAAAGTCATGTATAACTACTATTTAAAGGATAAAAAAAAAAGAAAAACAATGTATGTGAAGATATTACAATCTTTTGTTAGGCATTGTAGTCGAACACAAAGGATTTGGAGTCTGGATATATTAAAAGTCATGCCTAACTACTATTTAAAGCATAAAACAATTACTCTTTATTAAGCAAAATCATCACAGAAACAATTTCTTGCAGCCAAATCATAATTTCTTGCAGCCAAATTATCACAGAAACAATTGCAATTACAATTTCTTGCAGCCAAATCATCACAGAAACAATTACTCACAATTCTAAGCTGTACCATAAATATGACACTTAACATGACAGAAGATTCAACAATGGTGGCCATGGCTATATTTGAGCATGTATAAACTCCCTCAAAAGCTCAAACTTTCCAAATTATCATCCTTTCCACCAATCCAACTCTAATCAAATATGGTTTTAATTCACAGCTCAGGAACTTATCAAGTGCTAGGTTATATTCATTCAACAAAGCATTGCAAAAGGCATTGGGAATAAATTACTACTAACGTTTGCAGTTTTGTCTGGAGAATTAAATGTAAAATATAAAAAAACCTTAAAACATTGAGAACCAGCAATCTTACACTTAAATTCACAAAATACCTAGATAAATTACACCTAAATTCCCTTCACATTCAGTTTTCTCTCAAAATTTCATATGATTAAGAAGCTTAGTTAAAGATAATCTTACATGGTTACACCAGCAATCCTGGAATGCTTCATTGTCTATGCAGAATTGCAGACTCTGCAACACCATAGCAAGCAAGATCAAACAGAGCATAGATGAACATTACAAGTAATTACAACACACATAAGCAAAAAATTACCAAAAATTACAACACATAAGTAAAAAATTACTAGCAGCAGTAAGATAAACACGGATAATTACCCTCCGAGAAAATACCCAGAAGCAAATCAATTAATAGTAGAATACCCAGAAGATAAACACAGATTCACAGAATACCCAGATAATTTTTGTCTCTAATCACCACCATTAGACAGAAAAAACAAAGCTTGGGATTGAGAATAAATTCTTACCTCCATCTCTCTAAGAACACTTCGGATCGGGGGAAAGTGCTTTCTTAATCTGCTGGGAAAAGGGAAAAGGGAAAAAGGAAAGGGAGTCAGGGAGAGTGGGAGACAGGGACGAAGTCTTGAGTCTTGACTATGGAGTAACTGGAGTGGAGTGTGGAGTGTCTGTAGACTGTGGAGAATGGACAGTGGAGTGTTGGTCAGTGAGTCACGGGTGGGGTGGGGGTGGAAAGAGACTGCTGAGTCAGAGGGCATTTCAAACTTTCTGCATTTGTTGAAACTTTTGGTTAACTCGTGAAAACATTACATTTTTACTATTTTTTATGAGTCAACCTGTTTTTATGCGAGTTTGATCGAGTCAACCTGATTTTGCTGGTTTTCGAGTTTTAACCCCGATTCTATACGTTTTTTGTGTTTTAACTCGTAAAATTGGATGATTTTACGAGTTAAAACACATTTTTAACAACCATGCTTTGGAACACTAGGTAATATTCGTATGTAATTTCATTACCTGTTGGCGAATCATCCTCAATTGAATCTTTTTTAGTTTCCCTCCTCGGTGGAATTGAAAAAGAAACTAGACTCATTTCTTTGCGAAGAGGCCCCAACCGAACCACCTTCATCAAGTGCTACCTCAAACCAGGAGCTTTCTTGTCCGTCTTAGTCATATCAAAATTGGTTTCGTGCTCCATTTTTGCTCTATATTTGCTCTTGTAAATTTATTGGCATGCTGATATGCTACGAAAAAAGTGTTGTTCTAAGCCATGTGCGACCCTAATCATAAGTTTGAGTTAATAGAATTTATCATACAGTGCATCAAAATGTATTAGATGGATGTCCTCAAAAATAAGATATCTAAAAAAGCTTCTCGAAACCATTGGTTTGGATGTTTCTAGTGATCAAGGCCTTGTTTTGACCTTCAACTATGTTATGCGCAAAGGAAGCCTTTCTCTGCATATGTATGATATTTCATCCTTGAGTGTGTTATTATGAGAAGGCTGGTGGATTAGGCCGAGCCTAGTTTGGCTAGGAAAACAAGGAAAGGTTGGGTATACAATTATCAATAAATAGGGAAAACCGGTCCTGAAGGTGTAAAAAAAAGGACAACATCAAGTGAGCCTAATTTGCACTTCTTTAGTAGTGAACTCCTCTTTCCGAAGCATTCCGATCCTGGTCATTCATAGTTCATAGATAGTCGGTACTTTTAGTCATAGGCTAGTGCCCATTCCTGATAGCCATAACTCTACCCCTTCCATGTTCCATTAAAGAATGAATGGGAATTAATCTGACAATGGATGGGCAAAATCCATCTTCCATTTCTATTTTTTTTTCTAAACTCGCATGCTTTCATGAACCTGACCTTAACATACAGCTCTTCCATTTTCATAGATGGTCTGGTTAATTAATTAAAATAGATGTTGTTTACCTAGATGCAATTATTATCCCTCGAAGTGAAGGTAAAAACCAAGACATTAATGATTCTTAATCTGATCGCACTTCCCTTAGGCTGAACGGCTATCGATCCTAGCCCGATGAGAAAAGGGTTGAACTCGTGCTTGCCTTAATTTCTTAGTGAAGGAAATCAGTGTGCTGATTGGCTCAAGTCATTTAGGTATGCATGTCTTTTATAATTCTCTAGATGGGATCCTTGACATGCTTCAGTAGGATGTTGTTGGGGTTGCCATGCCTCAGTTTGTTAGCATGTAGTTGTTGTTTCTTTTTGGCTTTTTAGCCCCTTAAAAAGATCGTTTTCCCCTTCTAAGTAAGAGTTCAATCCTGTTAGTTGATCATTTTCCCTGTTTTTTTATTCATCAATGCTTTTCCACTCGACGATGTCCATTTCAATCTTTCAAGTTTTAAAAACCCCTGTATTTTTTTGCTAGAAGCCCCTCTTCTTGGGAGTTAGTCTCTATAAGGCATTCCTAGTAACAATAGAAGTACCTCTTAGGAAAGCGCTTGTTGTCACTAGGAGAGAAAATAGAATATTTGGATGTGAAAACGGCTTGAAAAGGTTGAATTTCAATTACTTGGACCATTGGTCGGTTCGGCCTAAGGAGTGTTGGCACTATTAATAGTCAAGATGAAGAAGTCAAGTTAAAGACTATTTACCCTCGATTCTTAGCATCTCAAGGAGACGATCCTCTGGAGAAGAACATCTAAAACTCTATCTCTTGAAATGAATACCCTTTCCTTGGCTTATGCCATTTACCTGAACTAGCAAAGAAAGACTTCAAAGAAGGTAGGAACTCACTCCTTTTCTCCTTTGATATATGCTTGCCACTGCAGTAGCTAGAAAGGTACAAATTTGGACATGGGAGCATTAGGAAGATTATTTCTAGCTTATGTGATTCACTCTTTAATTAAATATGGTAATTGGCTTACTTGCTTTTAAGAGGACAAGTTGTTTATAAAGAAAAAAAACAGACACAAGACTCATCCTAATGGATGTGAGATAATAAAAGATGTGAGAGCTTTCTTTCCTAGAATATAAAAAAAGAAGATTAGCAACTTTAACTTAGCCCAAGCAATGCCCTTGGGATTACTATTAAAAGGTAGGTTCTCAAGTAACCCCTTAGTTATCCCTAGGTGGTGGACCAAGCAGAGCTTTGGCCCTTGCTAGCGTTATTCCTCTGATTCAATTTGGGGCTTAAAGTAATGTATTTATTCACTATTAGATAATAGTTGTAGCCCTTTAATTTAAAGAAATAATCCTGGAAAGAAGCTCTTTTTCTATAAGGGAAATTCTCTCTAAGTTGAATCGGTGGAATGCCCTACTTCCAGCTAAGTATACTGAGTTAGGTTCAGGAAAGCTTCTATCTTTCCTGGAACTACCGCCCATTTATTACCCATATACAATGGACCAGAAGTTCTTAGACTTTATAGACAAAGAGCCTTTGCTTTGTTATATATCCAAGAGGGTCCAACCATTCCACAGGCTACCTAGGTCTCATATCTTTTGCTCTGTCTTATAGCCTTAGTTTGAACCATTTTTCTTCCTCACATGGACTAATAATAGGTTCTGAATTAGTTGTTCGAAATAGATCAGGTGCTCTCTCTTCCCCTCTTGTAACACTATTCTTGAATGAATGTAAGAGCTTCTCCAACCTCTTTCTCTTCGATATATGCCTCTTGATCGAAAAGGAAAGAAGTGCCACCTTTTTGTCAATTGGATGCTTCTTGTATTTTTGCTTTTGCCCAAAGATTATAAACCTTGGATGAGGTGAAGGCACGTATTCGAGTCTCACCTTTCAATGATAGTTACCCATCTCCATCCAGAGAGCTAGCTACTAGTCTTTCTCGACCCGTTATCTTACTTGAATGAAAGAAAGAGAATGATCATTATATTTTAATGTACAAAGGCCATTACTTGTTGGTATCCACTCATTGATCGTAGTTGAGTGATTGGAGTTAGTTTCAGTCTTTCTAATAGTTTGAGTTTGTGGAACACCTTGTAGAGATCCCATTATTTCTACGTAGAGAATCCATATCAGTAAGAAATAACTTTAGTTGTTGGTGGAAGTGACCTACATATTTTTATAGGTCCTTGCCCTTTTCTTTTTCTTCTGCTAGGTAAGTTGGGAAGTCCTTAATAAGGTAGGGGAAGTTAAGTCTCTCACTCCAATCTTTGTAAATGACTACCATCTTCTTGAAGATCTTTTTAAGATTTTTATTGGCTGCCTCAACAACCTCATTCATCTTGGTTCTGTAAGGGGGAGAATTAATATGATTAACCTTATATTTAATATAGAGCTCAACAATCATCTTCTCATTAATTGTTTTAGCATTATTAGTGACTAATCTCGTTAGCAGGCCATAACGACAAATCAAATCTTTTTCAATAAACCTCTTGACTACTTTCTATGTCACATGTATATAAGACCTGGCCTCTACCCACTTAATAAACTAGTCGATGGCTACCAAGATGAATGCATGTCCATTTCTGGCCTTTGAATTAATTGGTCCTACAATATCCAATCCCCACATATGAAAGGGGCAAGGAGAGGTCATATTGAATAGTGATGTCAGAGGTGCATTTATCTTGTCTCTGTGTATCTAACACTTGTGACATTTTTTACATAGTCTACATAATCTTTCTCCATTGTCAACCAGAAGTATCTAGATTTTTGCATTTTCCTAGCTATCATATATCCATTAGCATGATTGGTGTATATTC
>Ga0325402_1000365_pt1 | contig 30031 bp, 18 predicted proteins | sample PopdelMetagenome_22_FD_207212 | JGI IMG/M metagenome (GOLD analysis project Ga0325402, IMG submission 207212) | Populus deltoides microbial communities from Bellville, Georgia, United States - Xylem-PdKOR-R3 | ecosystem: Host-associated > Plants > Phyllosphere > Stem > Wood/Secondary xylem... | reverse complement strand
CAGAAAAGACATAAAAAACTGAGGTCTAAAAAGAACATAAAGCACAGATCAGAAAAGAACATCTATCTATCTATCTATCTATCTATATATATATATATATATATATATATATATGAATGACTTTCTTGTTTGTTAAAGAAATTCGGATGAAAAATATGAAATATAAATGTTGTTGTTAATGATTTAATCCTTTGTCTTTTAAGCTAACTTATCATACTCAAATTCTTTATATGGCACGAGATCCTAAAACTCTAGAATGATAGATAGAAAGATGCAGGATAACTGTTGAAGGTAGAAGAGCTGATTGTTTTGACGGGGTTAACAAAAACCTCTTTCAACTCCTCTTTATTCATAATCTGGGGAGCAAAACAAATGCAAGATTCATTGTTTACTGTTAAACAAACCTCTTTCAACTCCTATTTATTCTTTTTTAATTATTCTTATTTTGTTTATTGAAAGGTAATTACCGATCAAGTTAATTCATTGAATCATTGTAAGAAACAAAAGTTGAAAAATATTGAATAAAAATAAATGGCAGTCCCATTAATTGGAAAAGAAAAGGGTGAATCTAAAATAAGGAGTTAAAAACAGCAAAGAATCTTGAAAAGACGAAAACAATGAATTCAACGTTTAGGGTTAATTTAATCAGTATGAACACCACAGGGCATGGATTATAAAATCTGAGAAAAAGATCTATCTATTTATCATGGATTACTTTAAAGATTCAGACAAGATGGAGTGCAGTTAATTTACCTGGATTCAAGATGTTCTTCAAGTGCTAGCTGGTTTGCTTGAGCAGTGATCAGCCAAAAGAAAAGGAAGAGAAATCACAGATCACAGAAGAATATATGGTTTAGAAAAATAATAAAGATGCAGCATACATAAATCTAGTTCGCACTGATCATGAGATGTGGAAAGGAAAATAGGGAATTCTATAATGAGATGAGATGTGGAAGAGAACGTTACAGCGCTAGCTCTTTTACATAATATTATTTATTAGTAAGGTCGCCTCAATAATAATAATTAATTAACGTATTGTTTGATAGGAAGGAAGTTGCCAGAAGCAACCCAAACATTACATTATAAGATATAGAAAGTTTAACGTGTGGAACCGCCCCCATGTTGACACTTCGACGAAGCTGCCAAGAAAATGTAAACAGATGAATATGAGAAAGAATAGCATATTTCTGCATTGTGTGAAGTTTTTTTTTAAAAAAGTTATTCTTTATTTAAAAATATATTAAAAAATTTTTTATATTGCCACATAAAAACAATTCAAAAATATTAATTACGAACAGTCAATTGATACAATTTTACAGACTTTTAATTAGCCTCACTCATTTGAGCCATGTCATGGTTAATGGTTATCAGCAACTCTCCATTCCGTGACCTTTCCGGCCCTACCTAGAACAACCAACACCCCGACAAAAATAATAATAATTTCATAGTTGAATCATGTTTTTTTAAAAAACTTGGTATTTCTTTATTTTAAATTTAATATTTTTAGATTATTCTGATATTTTAATGTTAAAAATAAATTTTAAAAAATAAAAAAAATATTATTTTAATATATTTTTAAATAAAAAATTAATTTAAAAAATAATTATTATCCCACCATCAAACATTATCTTATTCAATGATAGTATACCTGAACTTTTCCACACCAATGGAAATTTTTTTTTTTCCAACACCCTTCTACAAATTTATATTTTTAGCCCTCGACCTATAAAGTATGATTTGCAATCTACTAGTGCTGGTATCTTGTGAAACAGTAATCCAGTAAACATAACAGAAAGTATCTGGTCTTTCTGGAAGCTGATTATATATGTGTGTCATCAATGAAACTTCATCGTTCATCAACCACCGCCAGATAGTCCTCTTATGGTCTTCGAATTCATGACCCACCAGCTTTGTCGTTGGTAGTGCATCTCCTTTAATCTCATCTATGTTCCATGTAAGCCCTCCAAAAGAGCTAGCTCCTGCACCAGGCTGCACTTCTCCTCTAGTCCCGTTATCTATATCATCCTCTGTTGACAAATTACAGATCTCATCCAAACTTCTCTCAATTGATTTACCCGTTACATCTGGTGCTTGTATCCTTCCAGCATCCCCAGCCAAATTGTCAAGTACAAATAATTTACCTGGATTCAAGATGAAGTACAAATAATTTACCTGGATTCAAGATGTTCTTCAAGTGCTAGCTGGATTCCCTAATAAGGAAGGTAAATAGGGAATTGTATAATGAGATGAGATGTGGAAGCGAATGTTACAGTACAGCCGCTAGCTCCCTTACATACTATTATTTATTAGTAAGGTCGCCTCAATAATAATAATTAATTAACGTATTGTTTGATAGGAAGGAAGTTGCCAGGAAGCAACCCAAACATATTACATTATAAGATAAAGAAAGTTAAAGTGTGGACCCGCCCCCATGTTCAGACTTCGAAGAACCTGCCAAGAAAATGTAAACACATGAAATTTTCAAAAAAGAATAGTATATTTATGCTTGCTGTAAATTGTTTTTAAAATTTTTTTTTTAATTTAGAAATACATTAAAAAATATTTTTAAATTTTTTATTTTTTATATCATAATATCAAAACAATTAAAAAATATTTAAAAATCAATATAGTGAATAATTTATTGCTAGTTAATGATATAAGATGATTTATAATAGTGAATAGGTCTATTATTTGATTAAGTTACTTCAATGATAAATCAATATAGTATTTTTTATATTTTTCGGATTTTCATCTTGGAGAAACTCGATGGGATGAAAATATAATATTAATCAAACTTCGAATTACATACATTAAATGAGATTGCTACATAAAAAATAATATCTGAAAAATTACATTAAATGTAATACTTGTTATTGGAGAACTTCCCATCATGATTCATGCATTTGTTTTCTAAGAAAGATAAACCATTGTTTATCTCTCTTACATAAGTTAGCACTAGTCAACATTGTTAAAATAAACCATTGTTTTAAATGAATTAAACCGTGCTATATATATCAAACTTTACATTAAAGAAATAAAATTTGAGGTTTGGTATGACACACATTTCTCAAATAATACACCAGACGGTGATATATCCTGAGGACTCCAGCTGGGGAAGGGAGAGAGGGAATGGTGCCCATCTCGTGAAGTTCTACGTGTACGTATTTAACTTTACAATATTCTTTGCTGTGAAAATATATCATATATAATAAATAATATAAGTGCTTGTACATCTTCTTTTCTTTTCTTTTTTGAACTTTAAACAGAGAGGTGGCTGCCCCAATACATTCGGCCTGCCGACTCTTATTTGTATGGTCGTCTGTTTCTCCTTGTCCATTGCTTGTACTGCTCCTTGCTCTTGAATTTGTGATCAAGATCATTGCAGAATCAAAATTTAAGGACCTTCACTTTCAAGCTTCAATAAACAAAAGGGGGTTTTGATATATTATAATATACCATCAGCACTCGAGATTCTTTTAAGGTATGGTGTCCAGTGAAATGGGTTGTGTTGTCCCCGATCATACCCTCGTTACTACAGAACCAAAACATAAATAAAAAAAATTATTGTCAGGATTTTTCTACATGCAATTAATCATGACACCAATTAGAGTTTTTGGTCAATTTAATCTGTGAAGTTTCTTATATATATGCGCACCTCTCTTTTAATTTGGTGCTAAAAACCAGAAGGCACTTCCTTAAGCCAAAGCAAACACCTGGTTTTGCGAGTTTATTCAAAATTGATTGTTTTTTTCATATATATAATTAGTGGGTTCTCATAATATTTCCATCTTCTAGAACTATATTACTTTAATATACTATTAATTAGCTATGTTTCGATCTATTTCCTCATCCGATGATTTCTATATATGAGTTTATATGAAGGGAGAAAGCTCTGCATCTTTGTAATGTATATATCCCAAATCCCGAGTCCATTCTGATGAACAAAAGGGAGTTCTATAAGCAATCTCTCCTTGAGTGAATTATTCGTAAAATTAAGAAAACAGAAGAAAAAGGAAATTCGTAAATCATTTGCCGGCCATGATAACATGCAAAGAGCATACAAAGTAGCTTTTCAATAGAAAGCTGTTTGAACGAGAACGATGGACAGCTCAATAATACTTAATTAACTAACTATTGTATTGTTTCATAAGAAGGAAGTTGCTAGGAAGGAACCAACAACTTCACTTGCAAAAGATTATATGATCCAGACTACATGTACCGCAAGTTGCTTTTCAACAATAATTAATTATTGTATTTTGTCTGATCGATTTTATTCAAAGAAACATGAGCGTAACTCTAAAGTCTTTCATTCAAGAACCTAGCTAGAGCTTAGCTTCAAGAGCGGCAAGGACAAATCTAGGAATGATGCCTCTCACTCCACCCCCGTCAATGCTAAGGTTTGTTGCAAAGTAATTCGACCACTCTATGCAGCTCCTCATCTTAATTACAAATATTTAGACCAATACGTCTTTCAATTCCACCATGTTCTGCACATCATACATAATGACATCTTTGTTAGTTGATCATAATAAATATCTTCCATGGTCAAGACACAATGTATCTGTTGGTTGAGATGAATCTCCTCACAACCCAACATCATTAGCTTATCTGCTATCCCCTATATGAGAAGAAGATTTCGAATTAGTCCATTCATTCCCATCTGTAGGCATCTTTCTCAAACATCAAGGAGAATTACTTCTGGATTCTGAGTTGCCACTAAAAAACAAAAAACCCTTACGAACTAGTTCGTCTTCCAATCCTTAAATTAGTTTCCTCGTTGTTTTTCACAATTTTTTAAGAAAAAAAATAAAAAAGGAAAAATAAAAATATGATCATAAGCTATATATCTAACACTCATTTTAAAGAAATTGATAACCATGCAAGCAGTATACATGTCAGTTTTTGATAAGGGGATTTTGGAGACAAATTAGAGTACTCAAATTGAATGTACTAGGTGAATTGCCCGCGCGGTGCTGCGGGTTATAACATGAACTGAGCAAAATCTAAAAGCACCGAGATCGAACGGAGCAACCACACAGAGTAAATCTGAAAACATTGTAACCATTGAGATCGAACTGAGCAACCATTTGGAGTAGGCTGTTAGCACCCTGCCAGAACAATTCAAAAAGGGCCTAAGATTAAACATCCTGAGTGCAAAAAATGGTTGAGCCAGATGAAATAAAAAGCAAAGATTTGCATGTGGCTAGTGAAGGAGACCGATGCTGGCAAAGCAGGACCGACAATGGAACTCCATGAAGAACAGCAAAAAAAGCATGGGATTTTGATGGTGCCGCTCAAAAGTGTGGATTCGCGGTCTAAAGCCCAGCAGGTCTCCTGTTGCGAGGAAAAGTGTTAGCTTTCATCTAAAGATGATAGGTATTGCCAGGCCACCGCTTAGGGAAAGCAAGGTAATGTGCAAAAGAATTGGAGCAATTAACTGTAATGTTAAAACTTTGGAAAGAAACTTAGTAGGACTAAAAGATGTGATTGAGAATTTGTTATTAATTAGGATATGATTTATATCTCAACCCAAGATTTCAGGATATGATTTAAATTATTCTGTAACACATTTCCTTAAATAAAAACCTTTTGAGTTTAAACTTGTACAAACTCATATTATCTTATGCTTAATTTTATCAAATAAATAAGAATGATAATATTCAAACTCGTGACCGTTTGGTCATTAAAGCTCTGATATTATTATTTTAACTCAATAGCATAAACCATTAAATAAAATCTTAAAATATAATTTATATTATTATCTGATAATCTAAGAATTTAAACCTAGCTAGTTAGCTATGGGACACCATGCCCACCAACATCACCCCAACAAAATGGAAAAATGCTCATAACCATTTTGAAAAAAATAAAATTTAAATTATTTTTTTAAATGATTTTCAATCCATTATGATATTAAAAATAAAAATTTAAAAATAAAAAATATTATTTTAATATATTTTTAAACAAAAAATACTTTACAATGCAACTTTTACCACTCTCTTAAACAAATCCTTAGTCTATTGCACAGGAACATATATGTTTTCATGTATAGTGGATTAACTTAGTTTTCTTATATTGTTCATAAAGACCGGAAAAGCTTAAAAATAAAATTTTAAAAATCACGAGGAAAAAAAAAATGAATTTTTGTACCTCCCACAAGAAAAATAGATAAAGGTATGAAATTTATTCTAAATATATTTTTATAAAAATTTTAAAATTCCAAGTCATGTAACTCGATTATCATTCTTTTTTAAAGTTTCTTCTCTCTCTTTGTTTTCTTTTTAATCTGTATTATATATTTTTAAAATATAATTTATTGCTAGTTAATGATATAAGATGATTTGTACTAGTGAATAGATCTATTATTTTATTAAGTTACTTTAATAATAAATCAATATAGTAATTTTTTTTTGGATTTTCATCTTGGAGATACTCAATAAGATGAAAATATAATATTAATTAAACTTCAAATTATAATTATTTATCTATCCAGTAAACTTCAAATTATAATTATTTATCTATCCAGTTAAAACAAATATGACAGTTCAATAGTCTTAAGAGATAATGAAATATATAAAAAAAAATGAAAAATGTTATTTATGTTAATTGTAAGCACGCTATATAAATAAGAAGTATTTCATATTAATAAACGCTTAACGAATCCAATCAATCAGATGTTAATTAACATAAAGAAATTAACATGGTGTGTGCAGAGAATGAATTGTAGAAAGAGAGATTGAGAGAGTGTGAGCAATAAAAGATGATTCTTATTCTATATTATATTATATTATATTATAATAAAGATTGAGAGAGTGTGAGCAGAAGATAACCTTACAAAGGGACAAAGGACATCCTTTGCGTTAGGATACTCCCCCTCTGTTACTGTCTCCCACCATTCTTTTGGACTTACATAGATGTTTTTAAAAGAAGGGGGAGAAGATGGCTGGCCATTTTCAAGCAACGGAAGACAAATTGGCATCCTCTTCAGCTTCTCACAATACATTAAAGTAATATCTTCAAGAGAATTGCAAATCAGTTTTGCACTACAAATGCTTTTCAGTTCTGGTAATTCATACAATCTCAGAGTTTTTAACTTCGAGAGTACTAATTCCGTGATGGAATTGTAGATGCTGCTTTCTTCATCTGTTGTTCCTGTTATCTCCTCCATTATCTCACAATCACTAACATCAATCATTTCCAGATTTACGAGGTTTGGCAGCAACACAAGTGGGAACAGCTTCTTCATACTCTTACATCCATAACAATAGAACTCTTTAAGACCAGAAAACATACCATTATATGATGGCAATGGTGGTGGAGCATGCAGAACCAAGAAGATGAAACCAAGCTCTCCATGCTATTGCAATCTCGAATGTTGATGTCCTCCAGTTCAGTTGCATTCTCTAATGACAGAACATCACATAAACTTCTTGCATCGATGCATTGACAAACCAGTCCTTGAATGCCATTTAAGAACTTGACCTGAAAATCTCTATCTCTGTTGATACTCAAATTACCCAACACAACTGTTTTACTCGGAAACTTTTCAACGCCAAATAAGAATTTCAAAATTCCTACTGAAATTCTGTATGTGCTTAATGATTGGATCCCATCCCGAGTTCCGAGATACTCCACGAAGTCAGAGAAACCTTCAAAATGGCATTCCAAATTTTCCAAATTTCTCAAGGATACTTGTTAGAAAACATGCTTAGAACTGCTGTTGTTGGAGTCATAAACATTGTTTAGTGGTTTGAAAATATTCAAACGTGTTCATATTTTTTTGTTTTCAGTTATTTCTTTTGTTATCCATAATTGTGATCGTGGCGTAATCTTAGGACCATGATGTTAGTGGGTTGTTATTTATCAAGCTTTAAATTGTAATGCTTCAGACGTTAATATTATTTTAGCTTTCACCTTCAAAATATATTGCTCTCGTTTTCTATTTTTTCTTATTGCAGCAACTCTGTTTCTTCTTTCTTTATTCTAAAACAACTACAATTGGTATCAGAGCTTTCTTCTTAAAGGGACTTGTGTGTGAGTTTGATACGTCATGGAAGTCGAAGCCAGTTTCTCATCAATTGCTCCGCCGGTGTTTGATGGAGATAACTATCAGATTTGGGCAGTACGCATGGAGACATACTTGGATGCTTTGGATCTTTGGGAAGCAATGGAAGAAGACTATGAAATCCCTGCACTTCCTAACAATCCCACCATGGCACAGATCAAAGCGCATAAGGAGAAGAAAACGAAGAAATCAAAGGCAAAAGCCTGTTTATTTGCTGCAGTCTCATCCACCATCTTTACTCGTATCATGTCTCTGAAGTCAGCAAAGGAGATATGGGATTATCTCAAGACTGAATACGAAGGAGATGAAAGGATCCGAGGGATGCAAGTGTTGAGCTTGGTACGTGATTTTGAGTTGCAGAAGATGAAAAAGACTGAATCCGTCAAAGAGTATTCTGACAGGTTGCTTAATATTGCTAGCCGAGTCAGACCACTAAACAATGTTTATGACTCCAACAACAGCAGTTCTAAGCACGTTTTCTAACACTCCTCGTTGCTTTAGTAATTGCAAACTCCAAGTTTTGTCCTCAGAAATTCAAACTTGCTAACTGGTAGAGGCTTGGTGAAAATATCTGCAGCCTGATCTTCTATTTTGTAGTAGACAAGAACAATAGCTCCTTCTTTTTGTACTTGCCTTAAGAAGAACAACTTAATGTTGAAATGCTTAGTTTTGCCATGAAATACAAGATTATGAGAGATAGCAATAGCAGCTTGGTTGTCAACAAGAATCTCAGTGCTTTCTTTTTGCTCCAAGTTAAGATCAATTAAAATTTTCCTCGGCTATAAAGCTTGATTAACAGTAGCTGTTGCAGCAACAAACTCTGCTTCAGTAGTGGATTGAGCTACAGTTTCTTGTTTTTTCGAGCACCATGAAAAAACACCAGAACCAAGTGTGAAACAGTAGCCTGAAGTGCTCCTTAAATCATCAATGGAACCTCCCCAATCACTGTTTGAGAAACCAACCAGCTTGAACTCTTTGCTCCTCGTGAATTTAATGCCAAAATTACATGTGCCTTTGACATATCTAATCACCCTCTTTGCAGCCTTGAGATGCAGTTCACTTGCACAGTGCATAAACTGAGACAAGATACTTACAGCATTCAAAATGTCAGGCCGAGTTGCTGTGAGATACATTAAGCAACCAACTAGACTTCTAAATGTGCCTGATCAATCTTATCTGTTCCATCTTCTTTACAGAGCTTTTCCTTTTGGTTCATAGGAGTGCTCATTTCTTTGCATTCTTCAAGTTTAAACTTCTTTAGAATCTCCTTGGCGTATTTCTTCTGACAGATAAAGACTTCATGTTCATCCTGCATAATTTCCATTCCAAGAAAGAAAGTCATCAAACCGAGATCTGTCATCTCAAAAACCTCCATCATTTCTTGCTTAAATTTCTCCACAAAACTTGTGTTGTTTCCTGTCACAAGCAGATCATCAACATACAGTGAGATGATAAGAATGTTAGCTCCATTTTGCTTGACATATAGTGTTGATTCAGAGAAGCTTTTAGCAAATCCCAAGTTCTGCAGATGTTCATCAATTCTACTGTACCAAACTCTTGGAGCTTGCTTCAATCCGTAGAGAGCCTTCTTAAGAAGACAGATTTTGTCTTCTTCTCCTTCTTTTATATAGCCTTCTGGTTGCTCTACATAAATCTCCTCCTGTAAAAAACCATTCAAGAACGCTGACTTGAGTCTAGCTGGTACACCTTCCAATTCTCTTGGGCTGCAATGGCAAGTAAGAGCCTGATAGTGTCGAGTCTAGCTACTGGTGCAAAGGTATCTGAGCAATCCACACCGAATATTTGAGCATATCCTTTAACCACAAGTCTAGCCTTATGCTTATTGATTGAGCCATCAGCATTAAGCTTGGTTCTATACACCCACTTGACTCCAATTACCTTTCTGTTTTGGGGTCGATCAACCAACTCCCATGTTTTGTTTCTTTCAATCATGAACAACTCCTCCTTCATTACAACAATCCAATTTTGATCCATCTTGGCTTCTTTAAAATCTGCAGGTTCACACACAGCAATGTTGCATCTTTGATAAACATCATAAAGTAGTCTTGTGCCTCTGATGGGAGTGTCATTTGTCATGACATTCTGCCAGTCATCTATGTTTTGTTCCTCTGTGTCCGAACAAAAAAAGTTGATCTTTGGCTCTTTTGAGGTTGAATTCATCTTCTTTGCATCTTCCCAGTTCCACTCTTCATCCTCCATAAAGTGCACATCCCTGCTTATAACAATTTTTCTAGTTTGTGGCTGTAAAACTTTATAAGCTTTTGCAACCAAGCTGTAGCCAATGAAGATGCCTGGAAGTGCTCTTTTATCTAGTTCATCTCTTTTGATCTGTGGAACAAAAGTGAAGCACAAACATCCAAAAATTTTAAGGAAGTTCAAAGATGGTTTATAACCATACCATGCCTCAAAGGGTGTTTGATCCTTTACAACTCTGGTTAGAAGTCGGTTTTGCAGAAAAACAGTAGTGTTTGCTGCTTCTGCCCAAAACTTCTTTGGTAGATTCTTCTCATGCAGCATACATCTTGTCATCTCCAAGATGAATCTGTTCTGCCTCTCACTAACTCCATTTTGTTGTGGAGTGTATGGAGCAGTTAATTGATGTTGGATGCCTGCCTCCTCACAAAAACTGTTGAATGAATTAGAGGTGTACTCCTTGCCATTGTCTGATCTAAGAATTTGAATTTTACAGCCACTCTCGTTTTCAACTCTGGCTTTGAAGTTCCAGAAAACTTGAGCCACCTCTGACTTATGCTTTAAAAAGAAAATCCAACACATGCGGGAGAAATCATCAATGAATACAGCATAATAGAGACTGCCATTTAGAGAAGGTGTTCTCTGTGGGCCTGCAATGTCTATATGAATCAATTGCAGCTTCTTTGTTGCTCTCCATGTTACTTTGGGAAATGGTTTCCTGCTTTGCTTTCCAGACTGACATGCTTTGCAATTTGGAATGTGATCATCAAGTGCTGGAAAATCATTTGCCATCATCTTAGATTTCATCTGCAACAGCCCCTTATGATGATAGTGCCCGAGCCTCTTGTGCCAAACATCTGTGATATTTTCTTTGATTGGGAAAGCAGTTTGCTCCTCCTCCAATGGATTTAGAGCAAAGTTTTTTCCTTTCATTTTTACTTTGAAAATATCATGGCCATCTGCATCTTTAATCAAGCAACTTTTGTCTTCGAACACAACTTTATAACCTTTTTTAATTAGTTGTCCAACGCTAAACAAGTTTTGATCAATTTCAGGAACATACAACACATCAAAAATGAACTTTGTACCTGAATAGGTTGAAATTGCAACTGTTCCCTTTCCTTCCACAGTTATGTACTTGCCATTTCCAATTCGAACTTTTGACGTGTTTGAGCTCCTTAGTTCTCTAAATTGATCCTTGTCATGTGTCATGTGGTTAGTGTAACAACTGTCATTAAGCCAACTCTCACTTGATTCAATGCTAGAGAAACATGGAGCCACAAACAGTTGATCTTCCTCCTCTTGATCAACAATTTGTGCCTCTTCACCATGTTGTTGATTTTTGCTCTTACAGATAACAGCTTCATGCCCCATCTGGTTGCATTTGTTGCACTTGGCGTCTGGTCTTCTCTAGCATTTAAAATGTGGATGAGATTTTCTATTACAATGCTAGCATGGAGGATAAGAGCCCTTCTTGTTTCCAGTATTGCTCTTGTTGGTGTTGGCCTTAAAATCTCCATTTGAACTTTGATGGCTTTTACCCTTATATTTTTTGTAGTTTATGTTCTCTTTATGCTTGACAAATAAGGCTCCCTCAACATCATCTTCCTGCCTCATAGTCCTTCTTTGCTCCTGTGCTTGTAATGCATTCAACATCTCTGACAAAGTGATTTTTGACATGTCCTTAGTGTTTACAAGAATTTTCTGGACAATCCTTGATTCTGGTTGAGACGAGCCAAGTAATCTGACTCGGCTAGCAATATTAAGCAACCTGTCAGAATACTCTTTGATGGATTCAGTCTTTTTCATCTTCTGCAACTCAAAATCACGTACCAAGTTCAACACTTGCATCCCTCGGATCCTTTCATCTCCTTCGTATTCAGTCTTGAGATGATCCCATATCTCCTTTGCTGACTTCAGAGACATGATACGAGTAAAGATGGTGGATGAGACTGCAGCAAATAAACAGGCTTTTGCCTTTGATTTCTTTGTTTTCTTCTCCTTATGCGCTTTGATCTGTGCCATGGTGGGATTGTTAGGAAGTGCAGGGATTTCATAGTCTTCTTCCACTGCTTCCCAAAGATCCAAAGCATCCAAGTATGTCTCCATGCGTAATGCCCAAATTTGATAGTTATCTCCATCAAACACCGGCGGAGCAATTGATGAGAAACTGGCTTCGACTTCCATGACGTATCAAACTCACACACAAGTCCCTTTAAGAAGAAAGCTCTGATACCAATTGTAGTTGTTTTAGAATAAAGAAGGAAGAAACAGAGTTGCTGCAGTAAAGAGAAATAGAAAACGAGAGCAATATATTTTGAAGGTGAAAGCTAAATAATATTAATGTCTGAAGCATTACAATTTAAAGCTTGATAAATAACAACCCACTAACATCATGGTCCTAAGATTATGCCATGATCACAATTATGGATAACAAAAGAAATAACTGAAAACAAAGAAATAGGAACATGTTTGAATATTTTCAAACCACTAAACAATGTTTATGACTCCAACAATAGCAGTTCTAAGCACGTTTTCTAACAAACAGTAACAAAACAACTCTACAGCAGCAGCAGGAGACAGCAGCAGCACCACCACAGGATCCTCACCCTCGTTAGCAACCATTATGAATTAACACCTCCAACGGCTACTATTCAGAATGGTAATTAACCATACATGGAAATAATAGGAATCAACAGCTACCTCAACCAACGGCTACTTCTCAAAGATAGAAACTATAGCCATGGCAGATCTCTCATAGAAGGAAACTACAACTACCTCATATCAGAAACAAATCAATATATGTCAATAAGGAATATTGTATTCATAGAAAGAAATAAGTGATGAAAAGGCAATAGTGAATTACTACTCTATATATAAAGAGTATCCTGTACAAATTAGAATAAGTGCTCACGTTTGTATTCTTGACACTAAATGCAGTAAATTCATATTCTTCATCTACTGCGTTCCCTTGTTCAGCTTTCTTCTCTTGGTATCAGAGCTTGAGTGAGCACACACATATCAAACATAATTACATATTTCACAATGACTTCGTTGTCTCTCAATGTTGGCAACTTTATTACCCTCAAACTTAACCAAACAAACTACCCATTATGGAGAGAACAAGCTCTGGCTTTTGCAGAAAGTCAGGAGCTAGTTGAGCATCTCACCAATGAAGATCCTGCACCAGCAAAATACAACACACAAGATTCAATCAACAATCTGCACACAGAAAATACAGTACCAGTCCTAACAGAAGCCTTCAGTAAAGATTCAATCAACAATTCGTTGTTCTTCTTGTTCCTGAATTAACTAAAGATTTACTTTCAGTAAGTCAGCTTACCAAACAATTTCCTGTGAACTGTGAGTTTTATGACGTTGATTTTTGTGTTAAGGAACGGAAAACAGGACAACCTTTGATCACAGGTAGACGTAAGGGTGATCTTTATGTCTTACACAACTCGCCAGAATTACATTTTTCTTATCGTTTTAAAACTGGATCAGCAGCAGTTTGGCATCAACGCCTAGGACATCCTCAAGCTTCTGCAGTGCAGCTATTAAAAAATAAAGGATTGATTGATGTCACAGGAGCTATGAAGACTAAGCACCTTTTGTGATAGTTGTCAATTAGGAAAACTTAGCAAATTACCTTTTTCGCATTCTCAACATTCAAGTACTGATGTTTTTGAAAAAATACGTTGTGATTTATGGGGACCTGCCCCTGTTTTATCTATCGAAAAATTCAAATATTATGCTTGCCTAGTAGATGATTTCTCTAAATATACATGGATAATTCCTCTTCATAACAAATCTAATTTTCTAACAGTGTTTATATCATTTGAAAAGTATGTTAGTAAGCAATTCAATAAACAGATCAAAGTCTTTCACTCAGATGGAGGAGGAGAATTTATTAACTCAAAATTATCAAGTCATTTTCGCTCCACAGGAATTGTTCACCAGGTATCTTGTCCTTACACTCCTGAACAAACAGGTATGGTTGAAAGGCGACACAGAATTATAAGAGAACTAGGTATGACAATGTTATTCCATAGTGGTACTCCTTTATTTTTATGGGTTGAAGCTTTCACAACTGTCGTTTATCTCATTAATAGACTGCCCTCTTCTGCTCTTAACTCTGACACTCTGTACTTCTGATTACATGGTAATCACCCTATTTATTCATCTCTTCGTATTTTTGGCTCCCGATGTTTCCCTTACATTTGGGACACAAGACGAAATAAATTTGATCCAAAAAGTGTTCCATGTATTTTTGTAGGATATAGTGATCAACATAAGAGATATAAATGCTTTCACCCAACAAGCAAAATTTTTTTTCTCTCACGACATGTGGTTTTTAGAGAATCTATCTTCCCATTTAAGCAAACTAATACCAACACAAATATTGATCGCTCTAATCATGTCATTAGCATATTTGACTCTTGGCTAACTATCCCTGCTTCACGTTCTCCTGCAGATATCTCTGAAACACCAGCAGCGCCACCATGCTTCAGCTCACTGCCCATACCCCTGCTCCCTACCATGACCTCAGATACACCAGCGTGTTTTACAAATATTTCTCCAGCTGTTGTTGCTCTGCAATTCCATGGTGACAGTACTCCAGCCCGCCAGCAGCTTCAGCAGCAGTATGACACTTCAATTACTCAATCGGAGACATTCCAGCAGGAGACAGCAGCAGCTTCTTGCCCTGATATCTCTAACTCTGCGGCTGTACAATCCCTTCATGATCTCTCTAATTCTGGTTCTCCCACCAATCCATATATAGAACCCTCTTCCTCACTACAACATCATAGTCCGGAGAATGATATTCAGCAGGTGGTAGCTCCCACTCAGCAGGAGATTGCCCACAATCTCTGCCCTGATATTTCCCAGCAACCACTCTCTGAGAACTTAACTACTCTGCAGCAACAGGACCACCCAAATTCAGCTCCTCACTCTATGGTTACTCGTTCACAACGTGCACTACACCAAGCTGCACAACCTCCCTGTAGTGATGCCTCTACAGACGAGTTTGTTCCTAATTCCTCTACTTCAGCTCTTCACACCATGACCACTCGGTCCCAGCATGGCATCATAAAACCAAATCCCAAGTATGCATTAACATCTGTCATCTCTGCTGGGATACCGTATGAACCGCGATCTATGCGAGCTGCACTAGCTCATCCAGGATGGAAAGCAGCAATGGAGGATGAACTTACATCCTTACACCAAAATCAGACATGGAAATTGGTAACTCGTACCACCGATATGCATATCATAGGTTCCAAATGGGTGTTTAAAACCAAACTCAAATCTGATGGCAGCTTGGAGCGTCTCAAAGCTCGTGTTGTTGCCAAAGGATATCACCAGATTGATGGCCTAGACTACACTGAAACATTCTCTCCAGTTGTAAAGCCCGACACCATTCGGCTAATTCTCACTATAGCTCTTGTTCATCATTGGCCCCTACGGCAGCTTGATGTAAAAAATGTGTTTCTGCATGGTTTGATTTCTGAAAACCTTTACATGGAACAACCACCAGGACTATCAGATCCTCAACGTCCACAACATGTCTGCAAGCTCCAACGTGCCCTCTATGGCCTTAAACAAGCACCTCGTGCTTGGTTTGATCGTTTTAGTTCCTTTCTCCTCAAATACGGTTACCTTTGCAGCTTAGCAGATCCTTCTCTATTTACTTTTCATTCTGATCATGGTTCTCTTATTCTCCTACTTTATGTTGATGATATACTTCTTACAGGAACTATAGATACACTTGTTGCAGACTTCATTACTCTACTCAGTCAAGAATTTGCCATGAAGGACTTAGGCCCAGCTCATCATTTTCTTGGCATAGAAATTTCGCCCACGCCAAATGGACTTCACTTATCACAATCACATTATGCCTTTACAATTCTAGAACGTGCTGATATGTTTGACTGTAAACCCATGACTACACCACTTGAAGCACGACCTAAAGCTTCCTCAAATGCTCCTCTTTTAGCGGATGTCAGATTCTTTCGGGGGCTTGTTGGCTCCCTCCAGTATCTCACCCTTACTCGACCCGATCTCTCTTTTAGTGTTAATTATGTCTCTCAATTCATGCATGCTCCTACAACTATTCACTTAAAAATGGTCCGTTGTATCTTACGATATGTCAAAGGTACTATTAATAATGGTCTGCACTTCACTTCTAATACTAATCTTAATTTCTCTGCTTTTTCAAATGTTGATTGGGCTGGCTGTCTTACTACACGACGTTCTACCACTAGCTACTGTGTCTTCCTTGGATGTAATCTCATCTCCTGGTGTGCCAAGAAACAACATACTATTTCGCGCTCTAGCACTGAAGCTGAATATCGTGCTATGGCCAACACAGCTGCTGAACTTACTTGGTTGACCTACATCCTTCATGATTTACAAATTCCCTTGATATCTCCACCGGTGCTCTATTGTGATAATCTCAGTGCGCTCCATATGACGGTCAATCCTGTTTTCCATGCTCACAGCAAGCATATTGAACTTGATTATCATTTTATACACGAACGCGTAGCTCTTGGGAAACTTATTACACATCATATTCCCACTACACATTAGATTGCTGATCAGCTTACTAAGCCGGTGTCCAAAGCTACTCTTCTTCGTTTTCAGCGCAAACTTTGCCTCCAACCTCGGCAACGTTTGAGGGAGGGTATTAACAGTAACAAAACAACTATGCAGCAACAACAGGAGACAGCAGCAGCACCACCACAGGATTCTCAACCTCGTCAGCAACCATTATGAATTATCACCTCCAACGACTACTATTTAGAACAAGCTCTGGCTCTTGCAGAAAGTTAGGAGCTAGTTGAGCATCTCACCAATGAAGATCCTGCACCAGCAAAATACAACACACAAGATTCAATCAACAATCTGCACACAGAAAATACAGTACCAGTCCTAACAGAAGCCTTCATCACTTGGAGAAAATCCGATCGACTCCTTCGAGGTTGGATTATTGGAAACTTGTCTGAAGAAGCACTTAGTCTTGTTGTTGGACTAGAAACAACATCTGTTGTTTGGGAAGCACTGAAGAATGCGTATGCTAAGGATTCACAAGAACGTGAATTTACACTTCGTCAGCAGGTTACCTACCTTCGTAAACATGAAAATCAATCCATGGAAGAGCATATCCGCACCTTTAAAAGCTTGTGTGACAGCCTTGTAGCAATTGGAAAACCAGTTTCAGACAATGAAAAGGTTTTTTGTCTTCTCACCAGCCTTGGTCCACAATATGAAAACTTCACAACAACCATGTTGAAGCCTCCAAGACCATCCTATTCAGAGCTGGTTTCACAGCTTCAAAATTTTGATCAACGCCGAACTTGGTTCTCCTCTCATACAGATATAACAAACACACAGTTTCCACAACAACTTGCTTTTTATGGACAACAACAGCAACGCCATCAGCAGAGAACACATCAGCCTTCCTCAGCACGCAGCACATATCAGTTCACATCTAGTGGCAGAGGATTTCAAGCCCAGCAATCCAGAGATCAAAACAGAAGGTATTTTAATCCCACTCAACAACCCATTCAACAACGCCGACCTCCACCACCAGGAGAACGCCGCATGACTCAAACAGAACGAGATTTGTATCGTGAAGACAAATGCCAATATTGTGGCACAACCGGTCACATTGCTAAAATATGCTGGTGGATACCTAAACAAAATACTACTCAGGACACTGAAATCCCACAAGCACTAGCAGCCCTTACGCTAGACAACACCGTGGTTGACACGGAATGGACATCAGACACTGGTGCATCGAATCACATGACAAGTAAGCCAGGTATGTTAACTGATGTTTGTAAGTATTTTGGAACTGATTCTATTGTTATTGGAAATGGATCGTCTCTACCGATCTTCTCTCCAATAGGCAGATATTTTTAACTTTATTAAGCATCGTGTGGCCCTCATCAAATGTTGCTTGCTTCCTCCTCATTCCTTTAATTTTTCCCTCATCGATCAAATAACCTATCAACCACTCCCTTTCAATCCAATGATCTTCAGGAAATAATGCACAGCATAAGAGACATTGTTGTAGTGCTAAATCACCTAACCGGTCATAACTAAACCTCAATAACTTGAACACTTGTTCTTAAATTCTGATTCTCTCAATTTCTTCAATATATTTCTGCACTCATGTAGGTCATCCACTCCCCTCAAGCTTCCTACCACTGTAATAATTTCCAATGGCAAACCAGCACATTCCCTTGCAACAGCTTTTGCAATTCCTTCCACTTCTGGCTTTATAGAGCTAGTGGGTAATAGAACTCCTCTAGTCTTGTTGTATTTCATACTTTCAGAAGATCTAGCTCTTGCGCCAGCTTACACTACTGATCTTCCACTGTTCTCCACATCCTCCTCCTCCACTGGTTCTGTCCTCACTCTAACCATGTTCTGCACATCATACATAATAACATCTTTGCTTAGTGAAGGTGCACAGAGTTGATCATAATATCTTCCATGGTCAAGACATAATGGGTCTATTTGTTGGGATGAATCTCCTTGAAGCTCATCAGCTTGATTAATTGATGGCCTCTCACAAGAGATGCTTTGTTTTGTTCTCGATATAGTTTCAAATCCATCATGCAGACGCTCCACATCCTCCTCTTCCAGCATTAAATAGGTAGAGATTTCACTCAGCTTCTGCTCCTTTGAAAGGGTAGAGTGTATCTGAACCCAAGTGCCATCAACAAATTGATCCAACAAATCCCTTGTGTTGCTTCTCCTCTATTCTCATAAGCATAAACTCTGAGTCTCCAAGGAGAGACACTTCTATCAACATGCCGAAAAGATCCTTCACCAGTGTATTCCATGCCATTTGCCGCTTCTAAACGCGAATGAATTCTCTCAGGCCCACCACCTTGTGCCAAATTACCAAGTACTGCATTGTCTTGTTCTTGTGGACAGGTGGAAATGTCAATATTGCTTGAACGTGCAATGCTTTTATGTCTTTTGTTGCCAACATGCATAGCCTGAGAGGCTGCTTTTTGAACTTCTTGAGGCATCTGACCACAAATGCCAACACCATGCCCTCTCTCTCTTGAAAAATGCCATTTGATCCTCGAAATGGAAGTATCCTTGTCAAATAAATGCCCATAAAACTTACACTTCATGCTTCCATTAGTCATATCTTCAACTTCATTCCAAAACGGATCATCTGATCTACCCATTTTGTCCTATAGATAAAAAAAAAAGGTCAAAATGTTGAATAAAAATTAATGGAAGTACATTAATTGGAAAAGGAAGGTTGAAACTATAATAATAAGTTACAAACAACAAAGAAATTAAGAAGAAAAAACAATGAATTCAAGGTTAACTTGGGGTCAATTTATTATGAACTCCACAAGGCATGGATTGTTACAACTGAGAAAGATCAAATTATTTATTTTTGGAAACTGTTGATGATCCTAACTATTATAAAATGTATAACATGTATATCTCTGAATAGAAAATTAATGTAGGATTATTCCAATGTTGTAATCCCTACGGTTACTGTCGTACTCTGCCCTATATATATAAATAGGAAAGGTTGACTAAGGCCAACCCAAGTCATTTTTTTATTCTCAACTTGGTATCAGAGCCCTAAATAAACTAAAACCCCTCTTCTCCTCTCTGCAATGGATTCTTCTTAGTCGGCAGCTATCTCTTCCTCTGCAGCAGCACCGATTGTGCCATCCTGCACTCCTGCCGCAGGACCACCTTCTTCTTCAGCTTTAGTTCTGCAGTGGCAACAACCTACAGATGTTGGCCATGCTTTTTTCAACCTCAATAATGCTCCTCTACTGTCGTACGTCCTTTTCTGCTAAAGCTACTGCAGCTTCTGCCGTGGCAATTGTGTCCCTCTCCCACACTCATCAAGTCATCTCTTTGAAATTGACAAACACCAATTATTTGTATTGGCAAATGCAAATGAAACCATATCTCTTAGGCCAAGGAGTTTTCGGCTTTGTTGATGGTTCAAACTCCTGCCCCTCTCCACATATTCTTGCTGCCGATGGTGTCTCTCTTCAGATATCTCAACACTTTCTTCGTTGGAAACATCAGGACCAACTCATTCTAAGTGTCTTGCTCTCTTCGCTATCCATGGAAGTTCTTCATCTTGTTGTTGATTGTCCAACCTCATGTTCTGTCTGGCACACACTTGAGCAAGCTCTAGCTTCTACATCCAATTCTCGTATTATGCAACTTCATGGCTCCCTTTAAGACCTTCGAAAAGGTGATAATTCGGTAACTCAATTTCTGCAAAAAGCTAAGACTCTATTTGATGAGCTAGCAGCTGCTAGCCGGCCTATTTCGCTAATTGATTTCAATCTATATGTGTTTCGTGGCCTTTGCGGAGAATTTAAGGACTTAGTGACAAGTCTTGCTACAAGGGCAGATCCTCTACCATATGCAAATTTTCTTAGTCATCTGCTAACTCATGAATTTATTCATAAATCCTCTCATTTTTCTATGGGGTCTGCTGCCATTCATGCACCATTGTTGCCCATGCCAAACATCCCACCTTCAACACTCCTCTCTAACCATCAACCTTTTGCTCAATTTGGACGAAATAGGGGTCGTTCTTATGGCAGCTAGCGTCCTCAACAATTCCATCACAGAAGGTCTCGCAATTCTGGTTCCAAGCCTGATTTTCATAGCTTCCATAGCACTCCCAGCAACGACAACAGACACAGCAACTGGCAGGGAAATTGGCAGCGCAATAGGGGATCCAATTCCCACTGCCAGTTATGTCAAGCCTTCGGACATACTGCTCCTTAGTGCTCCCAACTTCAGCAACGTGGCTATGGACAGCAACATAATGCCAATCTGGTACTACATAATCCTGTAAGTACTGCTGAATGGTTTCCGAACACCGGTGCAAATCAACACGTCACACCTGACCTTGCAACCTTGACTGCTTCAGAACCATACAATGGTAATGATAATTTACATGTTGGTGATGGTAAGGGACTTTCCATATCTCATATTGGCTGTACAAAAATATATAACCCACATCATTCGTTCACTTTATCTAATGTCCTACATGTTCCTGCAATCACGAAACCTCTACTTTCTGTTCAAAAAATTTTTCTCGATAATAATGTTTATTTTGAGTTTCACCCTTTCTGTTTTATGTCAAGGATATCAACACCAATGAAGTACTCCTCTCAGGATAGAGTAAAGATGGTCTCTATACTTTGTCCAGGTTCAGGTCTTCCGTTTAGTCAATTCCTCAAGCCTATTGGTCTCCCTGCATCTCTACTTCTGCTGATTTGTGGCATCGTCGCCTAGGTCATCCTACCTCTCGCATTTTTCAATTTTTAGTCTCGAAAAATAAGATCATTTGTAACAACAAATGTCTTAATTTTCAATGTCTAAGTTGTCCTTTAGGAAAATCATCGTGTTTGTCTTTAAGATCTACTGGTCACAAAACTTCTGCTCCACTTGAATTAATTTTTAGTGATGTGTGGGGTCCTGCTCCTCTTTTTTCTTCGGATGGTTATCGTTATTTTGTTATCTTTATTGATGCGCACACAAAATATATATGGTATTATCCACTTGTTGCAAAATCTTATGTTTATTCTATCTTTCGTCAATTTGAAACTCTCGTCGAACGTCAGTTTTCTTTAAAAATAAAATCTGTTCAAACTGATTGGGGCGGTGAATATCACAAACTCTCCACTTTCTTTCAGACTATTGGTATTCATCACCGTCCGATATGTCCTCATACTCATGAACAAAATGAAACAGTAGAAAGATGTCATAGGCATACTGTGAAAACCGGCCTTACTCTTCTAGGCCAATATAAAGCTCCTTTTTGTTTTTGGAATTATGCGTTTGACACTTCAGTTTATCTCATTAATCGCATACCTACTCTTGTTCTTGATAATCGATCCCCATTTGATTGTTTGTTTCAACGGTCTCCTGATTATCATTTTTTGCATACTTTTGGAAGTCTATGTTTTCCTTTTTTGCATCCTTTACTGCTTTCAAGTTCAAGCTTCAGGTTGATCCTCCACCCTCAGCTTGAGGAGGCATATTATAGAATGTATAACATGTATATCTCTGAATAGGAAATTAATGTAAGATTATTCCAATATTATAATCCCTACGGTTATTGTCGTATTCTGCCCTACATATATAAATAGGAAAGGTTGGTTAAGGCCAACCCAAGTCATTCTGTTATTCTCAACTCTAACTCCAAAGTTTCTCATTAGAATTTCTACAACTTGTGTTTTGCTTGAAAGATTCAAACCAGAGTTCATGTGAAAAACAAAATGAAGAAGATGGATTATAAATAATTTACCTGGATTCAAGTTGTGCTTCAAGTGCTGGTTTGCTTAAGCAGTATTCAGCAGAAAAGACAAGAACAGGGAAGAATATACGGTTTAAAAATAATAAGGAAGTTGCGAGATGTTGAGCTCCAGATGATTCGATTCAATTAGAAAAGGAAGAACTGATCATCAGAAAGGTTTAAGAAATTTGATGAGGGAAATTGGGAAATCAATGGTATAATGAGATGAGATTTGGAAGAGAATGTTACGTTAGCTAAGATTATTATATTGTTTGAGAAGAAGGAAGCCACAAACTTTACCTACCAAAGATTATATTATAGGATATGGCAAGTTTCTGTACACCTCAAATTTGCTTTTCTTTTGTCTAGCGATGCATATAATTAAAAACTTCAACAAAAGAATCAGAAGCTAAGAGCTGGCCGAGTTAACTTGTAGACCCGCCCCATTGTTGAAACTTTGAAAAAGCTGACCTGAAAATGTAAGAGCCTGAAGCTTAGCTTCAAGAGCTGTAAGTACTATGCCATGAATGATGCCTCTCACTCCTCCCCCATCAATGTCAAGGACTGTAGCAAAGTATTGACCGTCATTATCTGATCCACTCCAACTTCCATTCCCTAAAAATTTAACGAAGAACAGCATTAGCAATAAAAATAGTGCTTAGGGGTACTGAAACAACCGTTTTATATATAACTTAAGAAATTCTGCTTATGAATACCTACTTGGTTCACACCTTGAGCTTGAGAGATCAGGCAGAAACACGGATTTGATCGCTCCTAGAAAGGATCAAAAACTGCTTTTCCTAGTTAGCATTTCCATAATGATTCCTCAGCAGTAAGCATCCTATTCGTTTTGGTTTTACAACTACTTTCGTTGCCCACGCTTGTTATGGGTACGGATTCGAGATGTCAGCAACGTTCTTGTGAGCATAATTTGTTCCTTAAAACAGAAGGCGTATATGGTTATTATAAGGCATAATCCTGCAAAGTGTGAGTGCATTTTTGCCTCTATGACAATTGACATGGATATAGCTTAGAAATTATAGAGAATCTGTGAGTTCCAGTTGAGTATATATCTTGGTGTGCCTCTCATTAGTGAAAAAGCTAAATGCCGTATATTGCACGCTGCTAATTGGGAAATACAGAACTCAGTTCAATCCAGCAAATGATTCCAAATATCTTCTAAAAAGAACAATGAAATATGTTTTTTATTATTATTTTTAAACACAAAAAATGAAATTGTTTTTGCTAGGACCTATGGTTGGAAATAGAACTCAGGACTCAAAACCTACAGTACTTTGAGAATTTGAAATAAAACCACAACTACCTTGAATATATACACAAGTTTTTCCTAATAAGAATTCTAGTAGAAAGCCTTGAATATGTACAAAAAAAATTGCTAATGAGAATTATAGTATTCTAGATGATAATACCTATTTGTAAAGTCCATACATATTATTTATCTCAAATTAATTATGACATGGTAACATCATGATTGATGAATTTTTGAGTCGAGTTGTATTTGCTGTGTGTTTTTCCTACTAGTTAAGGTTTTTGTTACGATGATCGATGTTCTTAACATCAAAAGGAATTTTTATTATATACCCACGAATCGATACAAAATCTATAGTTTTTTATAAAATGAATTCCTGAACCTAGTCGAAGAACTGTGGCAAAAACAGTTGAAGGATTCCAACCTAACACATGAATGAGGAGAGGCTAGTGATGATGGATCATGTTCCATAACTTTAATCATGTCGGAAACGGAATTAAAGTTAGCTAGCTAACCTCTGTGGCCCCCGAATGCTGAAAGTTTCTGCTTCCATTTTCCAAAGGGGAAAGGGTGCAGCAAGCGACCACAAACCAACCAGATGTATAAAACAAAACAACTGAACCCTTCTATATAAAACTATGCACAACATAATTGTTGGGGAATTCCGGCTCCCCCATGCGCGGACCGGGGGTGTACTGATCTTTGCTCAACGGAGAGTAAAGCACACTGACACAATATTTTACGTGGTTCGGCAAAACCGCCTACATCCACGGGAGAGGTTCATTTTATTAGATATAGAGATACATGGAGGAGGAGGATTACATCCACTCTAACTCAACTCTCGGCTCACTTTGGTGCTCTTGCAGCTACTGCAATGGCAGCAAGGCTGCTGCCATTGCAGCTCACTCTTTCTCTCTATTCTCACGTTCACTTCATTCTCTCAACCCTCTCATTTTGCTCTCACAAACATGCCTCTTTTATAGGCAAATATGGTCAACATTGAGAGGCTAATAAAGCCTTAAAGCATGGCATGAATTGTGGCACAATTCATACTTCCACTTGCTTGGTGGTGGGGTATTGCCACAAATGGCAATATCCTAACAATCACCCCCTTTGCCATTTGTGTGGGCAATTGTCCTCTTGCTTTTTCTGTACAAGCTTGTATTCTGCAGCTCTTTCAAGCTTACCATTCAGAGAGCGTCTTCAACACAACATTCCCCTTCGAGCGTATCAATCATGCTCGGTCCAGAATGATTTTTCAAGCCTTACACCAAGGCTTACAACACCCCTCAAACAGAATATTCTCAAGTGCGACAGTCATTATCCGAGTATCTTAGTGTGATCACAAGCTCACCACTCTTCCAAGAGTCTACTTATCCAGGAGTTGCGCCTGCCCTCTGTTCCACCCTAGGAACCACGCCTTACTTCTCCGTGAGTCTCTTGCTCTTAGTCGTAAGAGTCCAGGTAGCTCTCCACCTTTAACCATGGGGCAGCCCATTAAAGGTTGATCCATATCTGTCTTCATACTCTGAGTATTACAATGCCATTACCGAGCTCACCACCTTGACAAGATTCAACTCGTTCCCGGAACCTGCGCATGCCCTCTGCTCCTTCACAGCAGCCGCGTCTTAATGCTCCACAAGTCACACACTTATTGTCCAAGGTAAATGTCTTCTAGCTCATTGATCTTTAGCATGGGGGCAATATCCATGAAAGTCAATCCTGCATTTGTCTCCATACTCATCATAGCCACTTCATTGGCTATCCATACACCTGTCCACTTATATCTAGCCATCACATCGGCTTTGGGGTTGTTCTGAACTGGGCTCATATCGTGGCCCACACACCTTCTCTTTAGGTGTCTCCGCTCGTTGCCATGCGGCGGTCTGAACTGGGGCTTCTATCAAAGCCCTCACACCTTCTCTAAGGTGTCTTCGCCCGTTGTCATGGGGCGGTCTGATCCGGACTCCTATCATGACCCTCACACACCTTCCATCTAAGGTGTCTTCACCTTTCATAGGTGGCCGCATCCTCCTTCAGTTGAGATGCTTCAAAGTGGCTCCAAAAGTCTCTACCACCATGTGCACTTATGGGAGAGATTACTGCCACTGACTACATAGAAAGAGAAAGTTGCGGTATACTCCTCGCAATGCTCCACCTCGATTTCTATGTTTGGAGCTTCTGTGTCTTTTTGCTTGACAGCTCCACCTACACCAACTCTCTTTGGTATCTTCGCCTTTCATCATAGGCGGTCGCCTTTTATCACAGGCGTTTGCACCCCCTCAATTAGGTGCCTCTGCAACAGCTCTCTTTCCATCCTTGCATGCACTGGAAAGGTCTTCGCCTGTTGTCTTCATTAAGAGCACAAGAGACTTCCTGTTGTACAAACTTTAACAGTCTCTGCTCTGAGCTTCATCTGGGAACTCTTCTTCTCCTTGCACCTGTTGTCTCATTACAGTACCTCCTTGGATCCTACGGGTACCCCTGCACAATCTCCGTGTGCCCTCGTGCAATTTCTGTTCTCCAGATTTCTCCCTATTCCTTGCTTATCTTTGACAGCAGCTCATCCTGTCATAACACCTGTCCAAGTCAAAATAGGGTGCCAATTTTTATCCCCTGCTGTATTTCTCTTCCATTATCAGGGTCTTCATCAATTCTCCCCTCTAGAAATCACAGTCACCGAATCTAACTTCTTTGGAGAAATCACCACTCCATCAGATCTTTGATCATACGGAACCCAAATGTTCCCTTGTGCCGTCATCCTGCTAGTCTTCAACCGTTTCATTACAAACTGCTGTATATACGAAAATAGTACCGTATGGATAATCCTTCCACTAAGCAAGTTCCCAGGAAAGATTGGAGGGGTCACACTGGTCCCGCTTAAAACCCAACCTCCTAGACAGAACTTCTTAGGCCATATCTATCCATCGTACTGTCTTTCCGTATATACAACCATTTGCTAGCTTTGTTGCGGCTTTCCTTTACAAGTGATCTGGAATATACTAGTTTAATACATGATTTCTCAACATCTAGCGAGACTACCAGTTCTTAGATTCGTTAAGATTGGTCTTCATTAATTTCCACTCTCCACCTCAAATCATCCACTTGATCGGGTGTCCAGAGTGTCCCAATTTTGCCTTCCTTCAAGGCAAATCAAATTTCAAAATTCCACCACTTAGCAGTTCAACACACATAATTGGGCAAATGTGTGTGTCTTCTTCTTCTTCATCTTCATCGACCACCATAACGACCTTCAGATGCCTCCTAATCGGGCAATCTCTTTTGTTAATTAACCACCACCATTTTTGGTCTCAAATTTCAACGATCGGACCGTACCATTGCATCCGGAACGATCAAATTAGCTGGAAACAAGTCTGAAATCGTCCAAATCGCACTTCAGACGGCTAAGATTTGATCAAAACAATTCTGGCCTGATCAACGGCTCAGATTCAATCTCAGATCCGGTTGCACGTAGACTCTGCTGCACAGAATCTTATCCCTCGGCTCGCGGCTCGGCTCGGCTTAACAACGGCTCGGCTCAACTCGGCTCGGCTCGCGGCTGATGATGTGGCAGGTGGGTCCCACTGTGCTGACGTGTCTGCTGACTGGTCGATGATGTGGCTGCTGACATGGCATGCCTACTGTGCATGCTGACATCACGCTTACATCAGGCTGATGTCATCCCTGGCATGCCTACTGTGCATGCTGATGTCACTATTACGTCATGCTGATGTCATCATTATCCGGGTCAGCCATGTGGGTCGGGTCAACTGGTATTCGGGTCGGGTCAGCCCATCCGGGCGAAGAAGACGCGTGGGGCGCGTCTGCGCGCGTGGGCAGACGCCTTGCCGGAGAGTGATGGAGAGTGCGGCCATGTCCGACGTCTGATTTTGACGCCGTTTTCACCAGTGGCTTCGTCTCGGCCTCCTCTACACAGTGGTATGGTCAAAACACCATTTTGAGAACTTTCATTTTTGAGCAAAAATCAAACACCACTTAAACCATCAGCTCTGATACCAATTGTTGGGGAATTCCGGCTCCCCCATGCGCGGACCGGAGGTGTACTGATAGTTGCTCAACGGAGGGTAAAGCACACTGACACAATATTTTACGTGGTTCGGCAAAACCGCCTACATCCACGGGAGAGGTTCATTTTATTAGATATAGAGATACATGGAGGAGGAGGATTACATCCACTCTAACTCAACTCTCGGCTCACTTTGGTGCTCTTGCAGCTACTGCAATGGCAGCAAGGCTGCTGCCATTGCAGCTCACTCTTTCTCTCTATTCTCACGTTCACTTCATTCTCTCAACCCTCTCATTTTGCTCTCACAAACATGCCTCTTTTATAGGCAAATATGGTCAACATTGAGAGGCTAATAAAGCCTTAAGCATGGCATGAATTGTGGCACAATTCATGCTTCCACTTGCTTGGTGGTGAGGTATTGCCACAAATGGCAATATCCTAACAATAATCTGCTTGACATGCACTGGAATGAAACTTAGAACCAACTGAAAAATGAACTGTTATATAATTTTACATGGCATACACTTTAAAGCTCCGAACATCAATTATTTTCCTCTCTTTCAAAATATCTCGGATTCGGAATTTTCGGAATCAGAATTTTCTTTTAAAATCCAACATCATGAGCTAATTGTTTTTTTTTCCGTTCCAATACTTAGGTTGTTTTAAATTCCGCCCTTTCTCAATTAAATTAAGTATCAATTTAAGATTGGTAATCGAGTATAAAATCAAAAGATAGTGAAAAAAACAAAGAGAATGGATGGTGAAAAAAGTTAACTTTGGTCCTTCTATTTTCTTGATTATGCATTTAAGAGAGAGAGGGAGTCACTAGATTCCAGCTCAAGAGAGAGAAAATCAAGATTGACACCTATTCTAGCCAAGTAAAAGATTGAACTTGGTGTCAACGAGATTCGTTCAATGAGAGAAGCTTGATAGTGGTTGTCAACAGATTTAATTTCTTTTCAAAAAAAGAGGTCTTCCCCTTACATATTTTGAAAAAATAAAGAGGCCCGGGTGCACGGGCCTGGGATGAGTGGCTCGTGTGTTTGGGCTTGGTTTTTTAATAGCTCATTCTCGTTAGGCTTCTTAGGCTTGGTCTTTCAATAAAAAAATTTCACTTAATTTTTCTTTTTTTCAAAGTTTTTATTATATGTTTAGAGAAAAAAAATTAAAATAATATTGTTATTAAACCCAATGAAGTCCGTGATTCAAGTCGCAGGTTTGGTGGGTATAGCCACAAAGCTTATGTCGATCTATTATGTTGTCGTTTACATATTAAAAAAAATTAATTTTTAATGTTTTTTAAAGTATATGGTTTATTTTAGATTGATCTTCATGATATGTTTCGTGTTTGTTTTGTATGATTAATTTATTTTGATTTGCTTTTTACAAAGTCGCAGATTTGGTGGGTTTAGCCACAAAGCTCATGTCGATCTATTATGTTGTCGTTTACATATTTTTTTTTAAAAAAATCATTTTTAATGTTTTTTAAAGCATTTGGTTTATTTTAGACTTATCTTCATCGTATGTTTCGTGTTTGTTTTGTACGATTAATTTGTTCTGATTTGCTTTTTACAAAGTCACAGATTTGGTGGGTTTAGTCACAAAGCTCACGTCGATCTATTATGTTGTTGTTTACATATTGTTTAAAAAAAATCATTTTTAATGTTTTTTAAAGCATTTGGTTTATTTTAGATTGATCTCCATCATATGTTTCGTGTTTGTTTTGTATGATTAATTTATTTTGATTTCTTTTTTACAAGATTATTACGATCTCATGACCTAGATCATAGTGGATGACAAGCAATAATCCTCGTTGTATTTTATTATATGCAAGTATTGATTTTTTTTATCTATAGATATATTTTTTCTCGATATTAAAAAATATTTTAACAACACCTACATGTTGATTTTTTAGTGTTAAAAAAATTGAATGGATACAAAATGTGGTTCAAATAATTTTTTTTTTTATCAAATAGACTTATTAATATTTTTTATATATATTTATTGATATAAATAATTCTAAATTTATTTAATTAAATATATACATAACGTGGTTAAAATAACTAAACACACTGACTTTTGGCTACCAAACTAGCTTTTGGCATTTAGTGGCTTGACCCCAAAGGTCAAGAACCT
>Ga0325402_1000363_pt1 | contig 30061 bp, 15 predicted proteins | sample PopdelMetagenome_22_FD_207212 | JGI IMG/M metagenome (GOLD analysis project Ga0325402, IMG submission 207212) | Populus deltoides microbial communities from Bellville, Georgia, United States - Xylem-PdKOR-R3 | ecosystem: Host-associated > Plants > Phyllosphere > Stem > Wood/Secondary xylem... | reverse complement strand
ATTTAAATCTACCCTCCTTCCATGGCTTAAGTTGTGCATGCAACACCCTACAAACGTTGAGCATGAAAAGACAATGGCAGAGGAAGCAAAACAGTACTTGTACATGATGGATTCAAGTCTTCTCATCAGACAGAAGAGCCAGACGCTGCAGTTAGTGAAGTTGCTAATCAAGAAACAGAAGATTCTTGTTCGTCCATGCCTCAATCTGTCAACGGAAGTGGTTGCTAAGAATTTACGATTTCTGATTCAAATCTGAAAGGGTCTGATTATGCCCCAGATGTGAAAAAATTCGCAATTGAGGAACAACTTTCGCTGTTGAAATCAAGGTGCAGAGAGACAGAGATATTCCGTAAAAAACTTGTAATTCCTGTGTTAGTAAAATTGAGAAAAAGCAAAAGAAATCATCAACGAGCCACTTTGAAGGAAATAAAAGAACTGGCCAAATCAATGGATTGGATTAACTATAGGGTTGATGGACTGGAGAATTTCAGGATGGGCATTTATGCTTGCATTGTTTATTGGCTGTGGTGGCGAATACATGCACCTTCATCTTTTCATTGATCTCACCATCGCAACCACCAATGTTCAAGCCCATCAGAGCACCGGCCAAGCCCAGTGTCATTGGCCTGCAACATGTAGGCATGAACCCCCACGAAATATAAAATGCTAAGCAATGCAATATCGGTGTACATTTGGCTAAACGTATCAGCAAACTCATATTTCTTTGAAGTATTTAGTGAGACTTGCAAGTATGTTAGTAGTTGTTGCACCAAATTCATCATATAGAAAACGTAGATTCATCTACAGTATACAAAGGCTTAAATCAAGAGAAAGATGCCCACCTGCGATGAACAAGTTTGTTATCTGAAAATGGCTTGGAATCTCCATGGCAATATTTTTTTCCTCCTTTTCTCCCATTATTTGGCATGCCAGTATTTTTTTTTCTCTTTTTCTCCCATTATTATACTATTTCAAACTACAGTGTTTTGTGTGAGCATCAGTAGTGAAACACTGATCTTCTTTATTTTTTTAATTTTAGATTTTTTTTAGTTACCTTAAATATAATTATGAAATTCTTTGAGGTTTTCTTATCATGAAAAACTGGTAATTAAGTTATCCATTCTTTGACGTCCTTAATGTATTTTGTTTCCAACTTGGATGTTTTGGACGAAAATATAAGTAAAGATGTAGAATGAGAAAGTCTGAGTTTCGCATTACCTCCTAAGGAAAGGAATAGACAGACATCGTTGTAAACTACATTAATCTCTTTTTAATGTTTTCTATATTTAAAGAAAGAAATTTACTTGCTTCCGGGCCAAAGATCCATAGTCCCCCTATCAAGTCCATAAAAGATAAATCTGAAATAGAAAAATAATAATAATAAGCCCATGTAGCTTAATTGCTTCAGGAAAGCACAAACCTGTCCCCGACGGCGAGGGAGCACTTGCCTGCCCCCGTTGGAGAGGACTTGCCCCATTTGATCTACCGACATATGATTTGTCACCTGGTGGTGCTGGCCACGCCAAGCACGCTTCCGTTGTAGAAGGCGAATAAAGTGACAAAACTCCACTTTTGATACACCACCATACCTAGTGGAGCTATGAATTCCGATAAATACCGTTATGCTAGGGTTGATAGCGTCTTACCAATTTTGCCCTCACAGCCATGCAAGGTGGTACATTCATTCAAGTATAAATACATCTGGTAAAAAAAGCCCAAGAAAAATCATTTTAACTAATTATATATTAACAATTTCAATCAAGTAGTAATTAGCAATATAACATAATTAAAATAAACAATAGAAAAATCCAAACATTTTTATTTTATTCTTATTGATTTCTCTACTTCTTAAACAAATCGATCCACTTACTTCGTCATTTATAAGAAACAAGTCCCTTCAAATTTTGATAGACTGCAAGGGTCAAGCATGTCAATTTACAACTTTTATTCTATATATTTGATAGCTAAAACAGAGTAATTTATCAATTGATATTTTAATAGTTTACATAAGAAATTGTGAAGAATGAATATGTATTTTAATTTTACGGAAATGAAATCCATAAATAACTTATATCGTTAAAAAATTATAATAATTATAGTCAAAATCAAGCCCTTAATTATCAAGTTTCACAAGTTTGCAAGATATAAATTTAAAACAATGAAAATGTTTAAGGTAAAGATTACCAGAATGCATAATTTTATATTTTTTCAAACTCATAAAATCGGTCCGATTTTACCGAGTTTGAACGAGTTTGACTAATTTTACTAATTTTTAAGTTTTAATCCGATTTAACACGTTAGATACATATTAACTCGTAAAATCGTAAGATTTTAAGAGTCAACTTGCTTTTTTGACAACCTTGCTTAGAGTAAATGCTAGGAGAACATTAAGAAAAGATAAAAAAAACCGTTAGCCAGATGAGAAATGAAGAAAAAGAAAACAAGAGAAAAAAAAAGAAAAAAAAATTATATGCTCTCACTCTCTCCTCTTTTTCTCACCCACATTGCTAGATTCTAACCATTGCTCCATCATAACCACAATAGCCTCGTATTGACCATAGTCTCATCTTTCTCTTTATGACCGAGCAAACTTCCTTTTTGCCATGAAAAATCATTCAAAACCTATCTCTTTTTCTCATGACTAGAACTCATCAACCAACATTTTTATTTCCTCTACAATAAAAAATTCCCTTTTCTGACCAAATCAATCCCTTCATACAAACCGAAACAACCCAGCTACAACCACCACAACCTTCTCTACTAGAATTTACAACCACCTTTTCTTGGTTCGATCTCTTCCCTTAGATTATATAGAGGCTCACCATTAATGAAGGTAAGAAGAGGAAAAGGAGGCACACTTGGTCCATAAACTCACATGCCTTTCCCCTTCACTAACGCATGTAATCATGCTCCATAATATTGTCACGCATCCACGCATGTAACTACGTGTCATCGTTGCCTGGTCATAGTTCCAACAACTTCTAACCATCTCCCATAATTTCTTAAGGTCATTTTCAAACACATAATGCACTAGATTGCTTATTTTAAATAATTTTTTAATATTTTTATTGATACTTAAGTAAATTGTGATGAAATATTTGAAGTTTTGGGGTTCACACCATTACATAGCAATCTCAAGGGATATGAAGTCACTGGAGATTTATTTTTTGAGGTGTAATAAGATTGGAAGCAATACTCCTTGATGGGTTTATGAGGAAGTGTTGCAATAAGATTATCCTAGGTGTAATTGTTTGACCTAGGTGTGGAATGTCATGAGTGGATGTGTAAGTTTTCTTATTACAAAATTTGTGATTTTATCTTATTAAGTAAATGGTATGATTATATGTGTTCTTCCTTTTTCTTGTGTGGTTATATGTTGATTTTTTTAATTAAAAAATCAATCCAAGGTGATACGGTTCTTAAAAGGGTCATGTCTTTAGGATGTTAAAACTTGTTTATATATATATATATCTATGTTTGCTTTCACATTTCTTTATCAAAGAATTAACCTAGAGGTGGTATGATCCTGAAATGGATCTTATCTTTAGGATGTTAAGTTAGTGTATATGCCCTGTAGCCAATCAGTTAATTATACGTGACATTGACTTTGTTCATGTAAATACATTTAACTTATTAATAAAGGCTTATTTATCTATAATATTTATAAAATATTTTATTAATGAATCTAATATTTGATTAATGAATCTAGAGTAAAGATAAAGTTCTTAGGACAAAAATTGTTTGCAAAGAAAATTATAAAATTATTATAATTATGGGTTTTCTATTGCATCAAAGCATTATTCTTAAATGTTCCTAGTCAACGCCTTCTTAAGACTGGATACTAATTAGAACTATTGAGACTAGTACATATAATGTTCTTTCTTTTACGAAAGAAAACAATTGTTCTCATAAGATGAGGTATGAAGGATACCTAAAACTAATAGACAGGTGTTTGTCAAATGACTTGTATACTGAACCAACCTACATAAGAATTTTATAAGGGAAAATCCTATGTGATGGTTGTGTAAGTGATCCTTAGACTTGAGATCACTAAGTTATCTTATATATGACTTTCCTAACATTTAGGGGAGCATGATAGGCTACTTGACATTGTACTTGATCTTCAAATATAAATCAATTAATTATTGGATTGATAATAAATTAATTTGTTTAATTTATTTAATCCTATTTCATTTAGGATTATGATTTATATTTGACCAACTTATTGGGAACCTAATGGGTAACACACATAAGAACCTTAGTGAAAAATGAAAATGAGATGATTAATTAAGTGTGACTTGATTGTAAATAAACTTTAGAAATTACAGCTTAGAATGTAATTCATATAATAGATTACAATTCTAGACCTAAAAAAAATCATGTAAGGACTTCATTAAATAAATTTATAAAATCATCCTAAAATAATATATGTGATATTATTTAAGGAGAAAATTGATAATTTGTTATTTATAGAGTTTTTAGTTTTCCCTATAAGTTCATATAGAAGGATATTTGATCCTTTTGAGTATGAATCATATGAAATTTCTAAAGCTTATTTATTGGGTAAGATAGCCAAAACACCATTTTATTGAAAGAGTGAAAAATCTAATGAATTGTTAGGTCTAATACATACAAATATATATGAACCAATAATGATTTTTGCTATGGATGGATATACATGTTTGATCAGTGATGACCATATTGGACATGATCATGTGTATTTGATAAAAGTCTCAATCATTTGAAAAGTTCAAATAATTGAGATAAAATTAAAAAAAAAACTAGAAAGAGTATTAATATACTTCAATCGGATCGAGATGGTGAATACTTCAGCCAAGAATTTCAAGATTATCTAAAAGAGAATAAGATTCTCTTATAATGGAAACGTTTTGAAAGGAGAAATTGCACACTATTGTATATGATGTTGTTCATGATGAGCTATACAAACTTTTCACCTTTCTTCTATAGCTATGCCCTTTAAACTAGTACTTACCTTTTAAAAAGGATTTCATCAAAATATATTGATAGAACTCTATATGAGACATGGAATGGTAAGAAACCAATCTTATCATACATAGAAGATTTGTGATGAAATGCTTATATGAAACGTATTGTATTTAAAAATCTAGGAGATAAATTAGATAAATACAAGTTTATGAAATATCCAAAAAAACTATTGGATATTATTTAACATCCCGTTAAGCAAAAGTATTTTTCTCAAAACTTGCGACTATTTTAGAGAAAGAATTTGTTCTTTAAAGGAACAATGAGAGTAAAATAGATCTTGAAGAACTTCAAGAATCATAAACTGACATCCAAATAGAAACTAAGCTTGAGGCTATAATATTGAATGTTCAACCTAAAGCTTAATAAACATAAAAACTCCATAGATTTGGTAGGACATGTCATGTACCAATGAGATATGGACTTCTCATGAAAGCTGAAAGTGATGAGTTGCTTATACTTGATGAGCCTGCCTATTACATGGAACTAATATCTGATATTGATTCTAAAAAATAGTTTGAGGCCATGAAATCTTAAATGAATTCTATATGTACTGACCAGGTATGGACCTTAGTTGATCCACATGAAGGGATAAAACCCATTGGATGTTAGGGGGTCTTTAAAAGAAGGATTGACACAGAAAATAATTTACAAACATACAAAGTTATACATGTTGCCAAAGGTTACAAAACAAAGACAAATGGGTTGACTTTAATGAAACCTTCTAGTCGGTAACTATGTTAAACCTATAAAGATTTTTCTTGTTATATCTACATGCCATAATTATGAAATTTGGCAAATGGATGTCAAAAATGTATTTTTATATAGGAAATCTTCAAGAAGATGTGTATATGACACAACTTGAAAGTTTTGGATATGAAGAATTTACCAATAAATTATGCAAGCTATAAAAATTCATTTTTGGACTTAAGGAAGCTTTAAGGAGTTGGGATATCCATTTTGATGAAATAATCAAACAATTTGATTTATCAAAAATATGAATAAGCCTTATATTTATAAAAAGTTCGGTGGGAGTAGAGACGTTTCCCTAAAATTTTACATACACAACATATTATTAATAGGAAATGACATTTTTTTACTCTAGTTAGTCAAGATCTAGTTGTCTAAGAATTTTTCCATTAAGGATATAAAAGAAGCAACCTATATACTAGAAATAAAGATCTATAAAAATAGATCCAAAAAAGTTACTTGTATTGTCATAATCCATGCACATAGACAAAATATTGAAACGATTTAGCATGGAAGAATCCAAAAAAAAAATATTTATCTATACGATGCGCCTCTATAAGGATATGTGCCCTAAAATATAAATTGAGATAGATAAAATGGAAATGACATCATATACTATGGATATAAGATTTATAATATATGCGATGCTATGTACAATACTAGATGTATCTTATGCTTTGAGCATAACAAGTAGATACCAATCTAATACACATGAGAGTCACTGAAAGATAGTTAAAAATGTTCTTAAACACTTAAGAAGAATTAAAAAAGCAATTCGGTTTATAGAGGAGATGAACTAGTAGTTCATGGTTATTTAGATGCTAGTTTTTAAAAAGATATTGAAAAAGAAATTCAGTCTAATTATATTTTACTTTAAATAATAGTGTTGTAAGATGAAAGAGTATCAAATAAGAGACCAAAGTAAAGTCTACAACTATAGTTGAGTATATCTCTATATTTGAGGAGACAAGAGATGTTGTTTGGATCAAAAAGTTCATTACTAAACTAGATGTGGTTTCTAGGATTGTTGATCTAGTAGCCCTGTACTATGATAACAATATAGCCATTACATAAAAAAAGAGACCAAGGCCTCATCAATGATCCAAAAATATACTTAGATAATTCCATTTTATTAGAGAATTATAGAAATAAAATATGTAAAGATAGAGCGAGTACCTACTGAAGAGAATCTTGTAAATCCTCCTACTAACCCACTATCCCAGTAAAAGCATTATTGACAAATAAAATGATATGGTAATTGATACATGAGTGATTGGTTTTAATGCAAGTGGGAGATTGGTAGTGTATATGCCTTGTAACCAATCAGTTCGTATATATGACATTGACTTTGTTCATGTAGATATATTTAACTTATTAATAAAGGCTTATTTATCTTTAATATTTATCAAATATTTTATTAATGAATCCAATATTTGATTAATGAATCTACAGTAAAGATAAATTCATTAGCACAAAAATATTTTATAAAATAAATTATAAGATTCTTATTGCATCAAAGCATTGTTTCTAAATGTTCTTGATCAATGCTCTATTAAGACTGGACATTAATTAGTGCTGTTGAGATTGATACATATTATGTTCTTTCCTTTATTAAAGAAAGTAGTTATTCTCATATGCTGAGGTATGAGGGGTGCCTAGAACTAATATGCAAGTGCTTGTCAGATCACAAGTACATTGAACATACCCGTATAAGAATTATATATAGAGAGATAACATGTGTCTATAAAAAGACTCATGTGATGATTGCGTGAGTGATCTTTGAACATAAGATCACCAACTTATCTTATATAGAGAGTGTTATATTTTGATCCTACTAAACATTTTCCTAATCAAGGGTAACAGATGGACAAATATTAGGTAGAACACAAACTATATGAAGGTATTTAAGTAATCAAGAGAAAAATTTTCATCCTAGTGGATTAGGGAAAGTTTTCATTCTATTCTCAAATAGTGTTCATTGTAAATCCTTGTGTAAAGTAGAATGAGATTTGTAAAGAGTTTCATATCTTATTCAAATAATTAATGACTATGGTGTTAAGAACAAACATAATTTGATAGAGTAGACACATTTCATGCTATAATATTTAAATTGAAACATTGTTGATGAAGGGATACTAATTACAATGAGGAACTGGTCATTGAAAGGTTAAGTCAAACCACTTATGACTTTTTCAAACATTTAGGGGATCATGACAAGTTGCTACATATGTACTTGATCTTCAAATATAAATCAATCAATTATTGAATTAATAATGAATTAATTTGTTTAATTTATTTAATCCTATTTTATTGAGGATTATGATTTATATTTGAGCCAAATTATTAGGGAACCTAATAGGTCAATCGTTAGTTAGAAATTAAAATGAGATGATAAATCAAGTGTGACTTGAATATAAATAAATTTTAAAAATTGAGACTTAAAATATAATTAATATAAGGGATTACAATTCTAGATCTAGAAACATTTAAGTAAGGACTTCATTGAATAAATTTATAAAATTAATCTAAAATAATATATGTGATATTATTTAAGGTGAAAATTGATATTTTATTATTATTGCGTTTTTAGGTTTTACTGTAAATAAAAAAGCTATGCCTTTTATTTTTTAAGGGTGAGTACATAAACACCTAAAACACAAAAGAAAAGAGCTTCCATTCTAAGGTATAACAATCCCTCTCTTTTAAAAGGGTTTAGAAGATTTTTCACTAGTGGTTTGTGTGTATTACCGTTAGAGACCAGACAACTGGATGACTTGTGGTTTGGGATAACTCAACCTTATAGCAAATATTCAAAGCTGAAAACAACATTTGATTTTTAGGTAATTTTCGTATAAACCCTAAATAACTCTAGATCTATTTAATGAGATCATAGAGAATCCTACAAAATTTTTAAATTTACTGTTTTTGTTATGTATATATGTTTCGAGAAACCTAATAGTTAAGACTTTGTTAATTTATTAAAAAAAAAAGAGTTTGTTAAAATATACTATTTTTCAAGTGAAGTTGTAAACGATTTCAAAAGATTGCAAACATGGAAGATATAAAGAATGCAATTTGAATAATAAAAAGTATTTAATAATTCTTCTAATTTTTAATTTTAATTAATATCTCTCTCTTATTTTTAAAATTATTTAGTTTAAATTTTTTAATAGTAATCTTTTTTTTAGATTGTTTTTATAATTTCACATTACCTTAAATAGATTATTAATGTAACTTGTTTTAATTTTCTTTCTTGTAAATTGTACTTGCATGATGAATATAGAAGAACAAAATTAATTTAAAATCCTATTTGCAACCTAATCAAAGGCAGTATCTTCCATAAATGCAAGATTACAAAATATTAGCTCAAAGGCAGTATCTTCCATAAATGCAAGATTACTAAATATTAGGTCAAATTAAGGCAGTATCTTCCATAAATGCAAGATTACTAAATATTAGTTCAAATTAAGGCAGTATCTTCCAATAACAGAACGAAATAAAAAGATAGATTACAAGTACAAAATACTGGGCCATTAATTAAAAGAAGTTGAGATCCAACTAAGTAAAAGATGTACATATTTTCTTCTGAAATGAAAGTGATGCACCCAATGATTCATTATCAATACAATTAAAACATTTGAGGTGGAAACAATGTTTCTATAAAAAATAAACCACCTCAATTTGTTTTCTTTCATTCATTCACTTCTTTCTTTTCTTTTTGATTGGTTCTTTTATCTTTTATTGAATCTTTTTATTTTTCATTTAAAAATTATAATTTAATTTTATAAAATTAATACTTGGTAAACTATAAAATGATTTTTGAGTTATTACAAGAAAAACTTTGAAAGCAAGGAGAATTCACTATGCACTTAACATAGATTATATAATATTAGTGTAATTAAAACTTTGCCGTTTTAAAGAAATCAATAGTCTTGCTATTAGCAGTAAAATGATTTTTTAAGGGTTCATTAGTCATTATAAATTTATTCTTTTTATCTTTTAAATGCACAATGTGGTGATTATATTGCCCAAAAAAAATATTTTACAATGTTCCATACTTCAACATTAGATTATTTAATAATTGATTTTCATACTTTTATTCAGTTTGCTTTTGACGGAACTACTCTAGTATCATAACCGATTCACGGATTTGACATGCTAATAGAAATGGGCTCGAGTCGGGTTTTTTTTTGCTATTTTTTTTGTTAGTTTATTTATAGTCATTGTGTTTTTTTGTTCGTATTATCAAATCAAGTCAATGATCTGCTTTTTAGAAATACTTGCATCACATTAGCATCCATTTTTTACGTTGAAACAAATTTGGGTCGACTAGCGGCGTAGCATGCACCCTTACCTAGTGAACAATAAACCACCTTAAGATTTTTTTACTATTAATATCGTTCCTTTTCTTTTTATTGATTGAGTTCTTTTCTTTACATTTTCATCCTTTTTTTAATTGAGTTATTTTGCTTCCCATTTACTAATTTTGGTATGGTTTCATAAAATTGACGCTTAGTAAACTATAAAATGATGTTTGAAATCATGAACAAGCGAGACAATACGAGATGAAAAAAATATGAAAACAAATTATGAAAATGTAATTTAGGAGAAAGACACAATCCACTATAGGTCACAATAGTTGCCCACAATGTTTTGGTTTTCATTTACTTTTTTATTTCAGATTTAATCTTTTCATATTGACTTAGTATTAAGTTTGATATTTCATTTTAATTTGTTTTAGATGGAGATCTCGCAATGTTAGAAATAAGTTTTGATAATGCTTGATTTTAAAAAACAAAACTCAATTTTATTGATTGAAATCAATTAAAGTTTTAGAAACTCAGTTTCAAACTAAAACAAATATTCTGTATCTATTTTCTAAAAAATAAAATTTTTATATCGACTTTTTATCTCAATTTTTAGTTGGAATCAATGGATTTGTTGTCATTTAATGGCACATATAATTTTTAATTTATTTTACTGAACACACACATACATACATACATATACATATATATATATATATATATATACATATACATACATATACATATATATACATATGTATGTATATATATATATATATATATATATATATATGTATATGTATGTATGTATATATATAACTTTAGTTTGAAGTTAAAATTTTTCTCACAGAAAAAATATCATCAAACAGTGTCTACATGTTTTTTGTTGCATAGAAAAAAAATACTTGATCCCGCGGCATAGCATGATCAATCAAACAAGTTGTTATTAAATATAATGATTTTCAATTCTGTATGGATTTTCGATTGCGTCATACACAGTCCCCGAATTAAATTGCTTTAAATTTGAGTACCGCCCAACCGATCTATTAATTCATCGCACCAATTTCATGGTAGAAAGCATTTGTGGATGCGTAATTATGCCCAACTTCCAACTTCTAACAAGAGTGTTGTCATCAAATTAAGCATGTTGCTTTTAGCACATAAAAAGGAAAATGTCACAACACATATTTTGGCATCTTATGATGTCTTTAGATAAATTTTATGATGTCTTTTGATATTAAAAAAAACATTTTAATCTAATTATTTAAGTTGTTTGGTAAGATTTTAAAATTTAAGTTGTTAAATGAGGTTTCAAGAAATAATTTATATTATTCTCTAACCCATTTTCTTTTAAGTAAAAGCTATATGGGCTTGAAACTTGCACATGTTTTCATTACTTTAGTCATTAAGACTCTCATAACATGTTAAAAAATCATTTTTTTTGGATTCGAGAAAACCTCACCTCCCCGGAAAGCGCACTTTGTGGGCCCAGATGAGGGAGTAAAACCCTGGCTATCCCAGGCTCTTACAAGAGGTGCACGCCTTGACTCGAACTCGAGACCTGCTGTGCAGATTTCAAACCCTTTGCCATCACGCTACGCCCCTTGGGGACGATGTTAAAAAATCATCTTAACCTAATAATTTAAACTTTTAGATGGAGTCTCAAGATATGATTTATATTATCCTTTAACGTTAAATAATTTAAAAAATGTTTGGAAAATAAAATGAGCATAAAGTTCCTATCATCTAAGATAGAAAACTTAAGACTTGATATTAAAAAATATCGATTCTCAAACAAATATTTAATTTTTTAATTCGATGATAAAATGTATTTTAAGTTAACTAATACGTCAATCAAAATTAACTTCTTCCACGTACGGTTTTAAGAATTCACCTACTATATCAGCTTTATGTATTCAAATGAATAAATTTTCTCGAGTAATTTTCACGAGTTCGTCCTAAGTCTAGAACTTGAGAAGTTAAAGGAAAAAAAAACCAACATTTTAACTATTAGATCTATCCTTTAAGAGTTAATAATAAAAGTTATTAAATATCATCTTTCTCTCTTCTTTTTTTCATTACAAAAATTCCTCTTTTTAATTATTGAAATATTTTTTGATTAAATAATTAATGATTTCCAGACATGGTAACCTACTGAACTATCATATATAACTATCATATATCGAGTAAAAGGACCTCCTACTACTATGAACACCAATGTATATATTTTTTCAAATTAAAAAGTCTTTTTTACGTGATTTATAACACTTTTCGAACTGCTTTCATGACATTTTTGAACTATCAAACAATATTTCTATGAAAAAAATCTTATTTTAAATAGGCTATCAAAATCGAAGTTAAAAATTGAAAAGTTCTACACTATAGATTTTAGATCCGATTGTTCTTGAAAAACAAAGGGTTCATTTTTAATATAATATTTTAATCATATTACATCTTCAGTTAAGGGCTTGATTTGATGGTTAATATAATAAACTTCTCACGAATCTTTTAATTTTAATGTAGATAATTTACTTTTGACCAGACCAGAACGGTGTAAAATTTATAGTAATTGATCAGCAGTTAAAAAGAGGGAAAAAAAAACAATTACGACGTCCATAGCATGAACAACTTCATTGCGTTCAATGTCTCATCCACCTTTTCTTCATATTTCAATAAAAGTTTATAACTTGTGCATTTTATGTATTCTTTCCCGTGATGGTACTCTTCATTCTCAAACCAGACAGGAAGGCAAGTGATCTGTACACCACTAGCACTTCAAGTCTTCAACTACCAGCCAACCCATACAAGTAATTATTATGTGCAGTAAACCAAGGGGCCCTTCTCAAGGGAACTTTCTAATGGTATATAACTGTTACATACTACATTAATCATAGAAGTTATTGAAGATTTTGGGTAAAAAACAAGAACGACAAGTATGGTAATGGGGTGGACTTAGAAAATAAAGTCGGGGGTAAAAAAAATAAAAAAAAGACAGGATTGGTTGTGGGTTGGCCCAGATAAGTATTACACATAAAGATTAGAGGGTCATGAAGTTTAAATAAAAAGAAATAAAAGACAGACTTGGCCACAGACAAGATTTGATAAGGACTAGACTTGTAAGAAAACCTAATTACTTTAAGCATATGTTGCATCCTTGAAATATTTAAATAGCGAAGAAAGTGGGTGGTTAACAAATAGTTATGTATAATTTTTTTATATAACTCAAGGCTGAAAGAGGAGCGGGATATTATCATTAATTAACAATAATAACTCGTTAAATCAACAAAAATTGCTCTGACCTAAGTTTACAGGATTTTCAAAAACTATTATTAGTAAATTTGTAATTCTATAGCAAGATAATCAATAGGCAATTAGCTTGTAGGCTAATAATTTTTAGATGATAATCAGCAGACTTGTAATTACAGGCTTGTCACCTAGTAGGCTTGTAGTTTTCATTGTAATTAGGTGGGTTTATAATTTTCATTACTAGAAAACCCAAAAAATTAATATAAAAAAATATATTAGTTCAGGTTCTCTTGTCAAGGAAGTTTTGTGCGTGATTGTAATCAAATCATATAACGAAAGTAAGTTTGTTTGTTTTTTTTATATCTTGAATAATTAAGTTGTCTTTTGCATTTAAAGCATTTAAGTTGTTTAATTACTCCTCAAGTCTTTATTTTATTTATTACTTCTCAAGTTTAAGTTTTCTTTATCTATATAAAAAAAGGAATCACAAAATTTTAAATACGTCATTACAAGTTTAGTTTGGAGCTGTAAGTCTGAAATTATAAATATAGTTAGTAAGAATAGTTAGATTCCAAGTATAGAGATCAGATCATTAAGATTAAACTTAACATTCAACTTTGAAATCCAAACTTCTTTTAATTGAGGTAGGCATGAAACAACCCGATTTAGTAATAAAAAAATAAAAATCAAAGTTACAGTTAAGCTAATCTTCCAAGGGAGAATAATTTGATTATAATTCAGAAAGGGCAATTATTCTTCTTCTCTTGGACTACCAAATGATAGACATCTTTTTTCCATGAAGAAGGGCATGCAACCCTGGACCATGATAACATATTAAAAGCGGGTATCATCCACGTAAAATAACTATATTTGTGCCATCGGTAAAATTTTTTAATTGTAGAAGAGAACTTCGAACTCAAAACTTCTTAGGAAAAATAAAGCACTAATGTCAATAAATTAATTGAAGTGTACCTTAAGTAGGGAAGGAATACACTTCATATTATGTGATTTCTAACAATAAAAAAAAAAGAAAAAAGAAAAAGAAAAAGGTGTGAAAGGGAGCATCCACCACTCATGTTGTTAATAAATGCTGGATGATGTAACTCTAAGAGGTGTAGCTCAACTGATCAGTTTTTAAATTTGTTCCCTGGAGATCACCAGTTCGAGTCTCACAAACCTCGAAGCCAATGGAAGCTTATATGGTCATTAACTTCAGGGTCCATGAGATTAATCGAGGTGCGCGTAAGCTGACCCGGACACTTACGTTAATAAAAAAAATACTGGATGATTTACTCTTTTTTCTGGGTTTGAATCAATATTTACCGAACCTGAGTCTATTTTCCTATTTAAAATTTCAATTCTCTCTTTTAAAATTTTAATTTTACTTATCACAATTTAACTTGAAGTATAAGAAAAAAAAATCTCATTAATCATTAAGACTACTTCTTTAAATTTAAATCAATGAAAAGGTGACCACTGTTATTAGATAATTATTGGTTACGTCCATAAAACTTTTTCTTTAGAAATAGTTAATTTATTCTATAATTTCTCAAATTAGTATTAGTAATAAGGACTAAGGAGCCACATCCTAACCTAACCTTTAACCATTCAAGAGCTGCAGTAAATTAAATATGAATTACATTCTCAATAATCTTAATTATCTTGCATATCTTCAGCAGCTGGTTCACACTCCATGATAATCTTTGTTCTTCCTTTTGCAATCAACTTAAACCACAAATATGGAAAGATTTTCTACATTGTTTACATGCATGTATAAGCATTGGAGACTAAGGAATTAATATTCAAACTACACATTCAAACAGTACTAAACTAAATTGGGTTTCTTTCATTTCGAAGCCTTAATTACGTTCTCTGATTACTGTAAGTTATTCTACATAGCAACATCAAATCCCTCTAAAGTCATCCTTCCATTGACGTGGAGCTTTAGCCATGAAAGCTGAGCTATTTTTTCCTGCTATTAAAGCATCTTATCCCCCTTGATTTGTGACCTACAACCTTACAATCAATGTTTTAACAGCGAGCTAACATGGGCATGTACACTTCATAAATATGTGATGCGATCAGCAATAAACCATGTATTTTCTAAACTGATTAGTGTTAGAGAATAATATATATCAATCCTGAAACCTCACCTAACAGCTTAAGCTATTGGGTTGAGATGGTTCTTTGACATGGTATCAGAACCTTAATGACCAAACGGTTACGAGTTGGAATCTTATCATCCCCATTTATTTAATAAAAATTAAGCACAAGGTAATATGGGTCTGTGCAAGTTTCAAGCCCAAAGGGCTTTCATTTGAGGGGGTGTGTTAGAGAATAATATAAATCAATCCTGAAACCTCACCTAACAGCTTAAGCTATTGGGTTGAGATGGTTCTTTGACAATTAGAACAGCTCATTGTCAATCTTTCAAAAAACTAGCGCACAACAGGGTTCATATTTAGAAACCAAAATGTATTGCTGCAATGGAGATCAATACTATTATTACTGGCTGTTGTCGTGTCTATGTAATATGACCAGTAATAGGTCCTTGTAATTGCCAGAGGTAAGGGTTGTGGTGAAAAGAGAGAACATTGGAAACAAATAACCCCTTGCCATGAAATGTGAATTAAAGTGTTATTAAGGGAGGACAAACAATCAATACCTGTTAATGAGTGCTGCGAGTTGTACTCAACACGGTTATTAGACCCGGCCGGTACACGCCTGGATTGTGGATTTGTTGTGTCAATCCCAGAGCAATATTGTTTAAAGTTTTTTGTTTTTAAAAAAACAAATAAAACAATGGTGTTTTGAATAAAAATTAAAAAAAAAAATTCTTAGAATGAACCCGATAAGTCTCATCTAAGTTTAATCAAGTTAATTAGATCAATCGAGTTCAACAAGGTCAACCTCCAAATAAATTTAAAATAAAACCTGGCTTGGGCATGACTATAAGTTACTGAGTCACTAGGTGAACTTCTTTGGCCATATTTTCTAACTATGGTACTCAATAATCAATGAATATTAGATATGAGTCAAAATGCATTATTTAGCGAGTTTGGTTGGTGATATAACCACTTTATAAGAACATAAAGGTTTTGAGAAGCCAGATATAAACTTGCCACCAACGAATCATAAAAATAGCCTAGAAAAATTATTAATGGACTAGTGGGTAAGCTAAATTTAAAAAGAGGTCTGGTTGCACACACTAACAACCTAAAAATAAAAAAAAAATAACTTTCAATTCGATTATTGGATTAGGTTTAAATATTTTCAGATGATTCTCGAGGCTTAATTCTATTATAAAGTCAACACACTTACACTAGCCCTTTTTTAGAAGACCTCCTGATTAGGCTCTAAAGATTCTGTTTGAGCAAATTTTTTATTTTTCCTTGATTTGTTTGGATTTTATTGTTTTTTTGGATTTTTTACTAGTTTTCCATTTAGTTTGGGATTATGGCTTTTTTCCTTGTTAATGTTAATTTCAGGCCTATTTAAAGATTAGTAAACCTTCTTGAAAGGCAAAACTTATTAGACTTTTCTTTCATAAGTGAAACTACAAATTAGAATTCTTATTATGTGTTGTGATGTCGCGGTCGCACAAATTAATTACTCTAGCTTCAAACACAACACACAAGATAGTATAGAGCAAGCAAGGGGTCGATCCCACGAGGAAAGTTCAAGTCAGATTTTTATGCTAAATGATATGCAATTTGGGGGTGGGGTTGGATGTTATCTAGGCTAAAACAAAAAAAACAGAAAACTATCAAACAAAATTTAATAAAATCAGAAAATTATCTAGAGAACAAACCTTGGTCGCAAACACACATCCACCTACAGAAATCAGAACTGATCATGGAAACGAAACATCAATTTATATTCTGAATATTTATCTCTTCTTAACATTGGTTAGTTAACGGATTCGCCGTATAACTAACCATAACCATCAAATAACCACAGTGTTCGCACTAATAATTTAATTCAATGGCAGCTTTAAGAACTAGATAAGTTGATTAATCAAGAAAACATAACTGTCCGCAGTCTATGTTTGATTTGATTGAATGTTCTCCCTAAGATTAATAACGTAGATCTGCCACAATTATTAAACTTAGTTGCTTCACAAGTTTAAAAACCACAACTCCGGTTTTGATATCAAACTTAGCAATAAATTATTTACAATAATAACTTAGAGTCCGCTCTAGCAATTAAAATAAAAAATTATAGAAAAAATAAGCATAGGAGAACAAACATATTCATCATATAAACTGAAAAGAAAGGTAAAATAAATCTCACAATTCTTGAAATTCAAAGTTTTCCATGTCCTTGCAACCAAGAAAACGAGTTTAGCTTTGCATATTTGTTGAACAACTAATAAAAAAGAAGGAGGAATGCATGATTTCGGGTTTCTTAGAGGAGGGGAGCATTTTTCTCCTCTTGGTTGGCTGCCCCCTCTTCTCTTCTCTCATTCTTTTTATATCCTAAAAAGCCCTAGTCTCTATTTTACAAAATAGTCCTCCCTTAAGTAAACAGTTTACATTTAAGTAGTTCAATAGCTATTTTCCTAAAAAAGAGAAATAGTCTTACATGAAATCTTCAAGCTTTGACTTAGAGGAGCTAAATTGCTGAAATAAAAACTTGGATGTCGGTTTAGATGCTTTGGAACATAATTTGGACTCATTTTTTCACGAAACCTGTTTGCTGGTAGAATTCAGTTGTCATCTTTGAAAAATTTTATCTCCTTTATGACATTGTTTTTGGCTTAAATTTGGAGCATTGATATTTATTTGAATTAGGAATTTTTGGCTTAAATTTGGAGCATTGATATTTATTTGAATTAGGAATCCAATAAAATTGAGTTTGCATCAATTGAACTTTTGTAGCTCCAGATATTCAAGTTGTAATGGCCGAAGGTCAACACTATCATATTGCAAGATTTGACTTTGAAGGCTGTGATTTCCATGCTCTTTCTTATTTTATTTTCTTCCCTTAAATTTCCAGAAAGGTATAGATGTTAGCTTTTTAATGCCATTGGAATCACTTCATTTCGACCTCCAGAGCTCACGCTCTGCACAAAATATCGACTGAAGGTCAAATCTGCCAATTACCTCCAATTTACTCATTTTTGCATCTTTCATCCAAAAGTGCCTTCAAAACATAAAAAAAAGAATATCAAGGCATTTTATATATAAAACATAGGTAAACAGTAGTTAAATATGGATGAAACTATCGAATAATATATTTGCATCATTATGCTAGTCCTATTTTGTCAAACTAGATTTTTCTTGTTGTTGTCTTCATTGATTTTTTTTGTTTATGTCTACATGAGTTGGCATTAAAACCCAACGATCCCTAGTTATTTTCTTGTTTTGTGCTACTAAACAACCACAACTGGAAGGGGTCTTTAGTAGAAAGAGATAAAGGAGGTTCCTTTTTAGAAGAGAAAAGTTAAGGATGTGGTGATAGAGAATATACACAGGAAAATCATAAAGCTTACCCAATAGTTAGTAGAAAGGACCAAAACCCATTCCAGAGGCAAGAGTTGAGGAGGTAGCCTCTCGATTATGTAGAACATCATAGAGATTTTGGATTTTTTTTAATTAAAATTCCTGATTTTGTAAAAACTTTTCATGCAGAGGAGTTCATAGATTGGTTTAACGAGGTTGAAAGAATTTTTGGATAGAAGGAGGTTCCTAAATAGATACGAGTCATATGATTACCATTATGACTCGTTAAATCAAAAAGCTTGAATGACTGGCTTACTTTATCATTCTTTCGTGGTGGTTTCATGAGTCTTTTTAATATGGGGATAGACTGTGGTGAGAGAAGGTATGTAATGGAAGAACATGGATGGGCGATGCTGATAGGAACCCCAAGGATATACATATTTAGAAACCCACAATCAAATTGACTTTGCCTAAAAAAGATAAATTTAGACTTATGATTGAGCTTAACACAATGATAACAGGTGCCAAGGCACTAAGATTATAAGTAACCAACCTTTAACCAACGCATATGAAGAGACGTGAAAGAGAAGTATAGAAGATGTCAGGAAACTTGGTTAATTCTTTGATAAATTATTGTTCAATGAAAAACCAAAAACAAATATGAGCAAAACCTCTCACACACTATAATAATTCTTGAAATTAAAATTTGTAAAAAAAACTTAAATACAAGCTAAATAACCCTATTTATAATATGTAAAAATATCCTAAATTTTTTTGAAAAAATATATTAAAAGAGTTCTAAATAAAATGTGAAAAATAATCATAAATCAATTAGGAAAGTAATACATTTCTCACACATTAGCTTCTAGACCTTATCGTAAGGCCTTCTTGAAGCTCGATTTCCCAAAAATATTAACCCAATATAGAACAAGATCTCTAGAAACTTCTGGTAAAATTTTACCCCAATCCAAGGGTCAAATTGAAAATTATTCTTGTTAGGGTAAAAAATATGCATTATGTAAAATAAGCTCAAAACTACCTCTAATATTGAAATTAATTAGCTCACCATTGCAAAATAATTAGGCATATGTTATAGATGGATCAAGCCTCTCTTGTACATAGATTAGATTGACTAAGGCTTGATCATCACTTATTGAAGCTAAAGACTTCTTAAAATTCATCTTGGCTCAAATACTCCGAATAAACCCATTGAATGCATATTTGAGCTTTTTTGCCTTTGATCTTGCAATAAGACCAATTGGAACTTGCAATGGATCTTTTGGTGTAATCTTGATCATATCATCCCCTTTCTCCTTAAAATAATTCATCCATGAATTATCACCTACGTCAAACAAAAAAAGATTAGAAATATTAAAAGTAGCACAACATCATCCTCTCCTAGTAGATCCTCTTTGCAAGAATTGTAATTAATTCTTTCAAGGATTTGAAATGGTCAATCTCCTCTTGGTATCAATTTAGATCTTCTTTATTCAGGAAATCTTTCTTGTTTTTATATTCACTCAAACCCAATCACTTTGTTAAAAAATAACCCTATTTCATCCTTTATAGCTTTGAATACATATTGCTCATTCTTTTTTGTATTTCTCACCTCACATTCTCATAGAGAGCCTTTATTACATGTGTTTTTTTATTGCCATCAAGACTGACCTTTTTATTAATAGGTAAAGGAAACAAATCCAAAGGATTAAAGCCATAAATAATTTTAAAAAAAGAATAATAAGTAGTAAAATACACATTGTTATTATAAGAAAATTTAGTAAATGACACACAATCTTTCTAATTTTTCAAATTCTTTTGAATAATAGTTCTTAACAATGTAGTTAAAGTCCTATTAACTATTTTAGTTTGATCATTTGTTTGTGGATGAAAAGTATTAGAAAATAATAATCTTGTTTTTAATTTTCCCTACAAAACCTTCCAAAAGTAGTTAAGAAATTTAACATTATGGTTAGACGAAATGCTTATATGTATCACATGAAACCAAACTATTTTTCTAAATAATAAATCTGTTATGTTAGTTGCATCATCGGTTTATGATAAAATATCAAATGTGTCATCTTAGAAAACTTATTCACAACAGCAAAAATATAATCCTTACTTTTTTTTTATTTGAGCAAACCTAAAATAAAATCCATAAATATATCAATCCAAGGTTCATTAGGTACTGGTAAAGGAGTATATAAACCATGAGACAAAACTTTAGACTTAACTTTTCTACATGTTATGTATCTATCATAAATTCTGTACAAATCTCTTTTCATCTTAGGCCAATAAAATTGCTCGTGCAAAAATATTTAAAATCTTAGCAACCACAAAATGTCCCATTAATCTACCCTCATAATCTCCATAAATTGTCAATTCATGTGTAGAACAATTAGCTTTCCTTGGCCTATAAGATATTTCAATAACTGATGATCAGTATGGATAACGGACTTCTTAGACCACAACTGATGTTGTCAAGTTTTCAAAGTTCTTACCAAAGCATAAAACTCTTTATTATAAGTAAGATAATTCAATGTTGTACCATTGAGCTTTCAACTAAAATAAGCTATGAGTCTTTTTTTTTTCTACATTAAAACAACTCTAATACATCTGAGGCATCACATTCAATCTTAGAAGTTTTCATTAAATTAGGCAACGATAAAAATGAAGCCAAAATTATTTTTTCCTTTAATAAATTAAAAGCATGCTTTCTTCTATACACCATTTAAAACACATAAATTTCTTAACTATCTTAGTTAAGGTTGTGGTTAAAGTATTGAAATCCTTAATAAATCTCCTATAAAAACTACTTAAACCATGAAAACCACTTACTTTAATGATTGACTTAGATGTAGGCCTTGATAGTTTTAAATCTTTCCTCAGCCATATCAATATCATTTGCACTAACATATCCAAGAAATACAATCTTTTTCATGCAAAAGTTATACTTTTTTAGATTAACATCTAAGTATTATTTTCACAAAATAACAATACATTTCTTAAATGTTCAACATGCTCATCTAAATGCTTTCTATAAATCAAAATATCATCCAAATAAACCATAAAAAACTTTGTTATAAAATTACGCAAAACGTGATTCATCAATCTCTTGAAAGTAGTATGTATATTAGTAAGTCTAAAAGTCATAACTAAGCTCTCATATAAATCATATTTAGTTTTAAAGGTAGTATTCCATTCATCTCCCTCTTTCATTCTTATTTGATAATATTCACTTTTCAAATCAATCTTAAAAAACATACAAGACATATGCAATTCATTTAACATATCATCATGTTTAGGAATTGGATGTCTATACTTTATCATAATATTATTGATGACATGAAAATCAATACATATTCTCTAAGTCCCACCCTTTTTATGGTATTAACAATATTGGAACTACATATGGACTTATGCTTTCTCTTATGTACTCTTTTGTCATCAATTCTTCCTCTTTCCTTTGAAGTTCATTTGTCTCATCGGGATTACTTTTATAGGCTAACCAATTCAGTATAGATGCTCTATATACAAAATCAATTTGGTGTTCAATTCCTCTAATAAGTGACAACCTACTAGGAATCTCATCAGGAACGATGTCCTTAAAATCATGTAATAAAAAAACACAAACAGTAGGAATACAATGATCGAGGTCATTAATATTAAAATCATACACAAGTAAAATTATAGGCATGTTATAAAATAAGCATTCTTAATCTCACTCCTCTTTGCATAAAACCTAACATGTTTCATTTTTTTTTGCACACTCTTTTCATTTCTCACACTTTTTTTCTTCTCTCCTCTCTTGGGTGAATCCCTATTAATTCCTATTTTGGCCTATCTAACCTTGTTCTCTCCCAGCTCATTTTATTTTCACTCTTTCTGATATCCTCACATGGTTGATCATTTATTTTGGTTTTGCTTTCTCTTTTTAATTTTAATTGGTCTTTATAAACTTGTCTAAGAGACAATGGTACAAGTGTGTATGTTTTCTTATCATTTTTAAAGGAATAATTGTTCTTAAACCTATCATGCTTGGTTTTCTTATCAAATTTCCAAGGTCTCCCCAATAATAAATGAGTAGCGATACACGCTACTCATTTATTGTTGGGGAATATGTTGTCCTTTTGTTGTTTTACATGATCCTTATATTTTTTTAAAAAAAACATAACTTACTTAGTAACTCTAATTTCTCCACAATCATTTAACCATTGAAATCTATAAGGTCTTTCATGTTTAGTAGTTTTCAAACTCAATTTTCTAACAAGAATAGTACTAGCAATATTAGCACAACTTTCATTGTTAATAATCATACTACATACATTATTATTTATGTGGCATCTAGTATGGAATATGTTCTTCTTTTGTTGCTTTATATCATCCCCTTTAATACGTGTATTAAGTGATCTTATATTCATCAAAGTCTCTCTATTAATTGGATACTCAATATCACTATAGTTCTAAAGTGATGAAATCTCTTCCTCTTGGATTTAACACTTTCAGATTCAATGTCCCCATGCTTCTTCATAATCATAATCCTTTTATTTGAACATCGTGAAGCTATATCAACACTCTTAAAACACTTGAAACACTTATATCACAATTATGATTAGATGGATCTTAGCTTTACCTTTTATTTTAGTGGTCAAATCTTTCCTCCAAGCCTTAAATGGTTCATCTTTGTTGCCCACGATATTCAACTTTGATGAGGCACCCCTTCTCTCCTATAATTCAAGCTACATGCTGAAAAGGAGTCCAAATTACCTCTTTGACATGTATTGCCCTTTCTTTTCAACTGTCTCTCCATATTGGTAGCTATATGAACCATATCTTCTAGTTTAACATAGTGCTACAACTCAACCATATTAGCTATTTCTCTATTTAATCCATTCAATAACCTTGTCGTTATAGCTTTTCTATCCTCTATAACATTAGCTTTAATAATGACAATCTTCACTTCCTTGTGATAATCTTTTATTCTCTTAGAACTCTAAGATAAACTTTAAAATCTTTGATATAGTTCCCTATAATAATGACCAGGAACAAATATATTTCTCATGATGGCTTTCATCTCATCCTAATTATCTATAAGTATCTTTTTGTTCCTCCTCTTTTCCAAGACAAGTTGATCCCACCAAACAATAACATAGTCAGTAAACTCAATAACAACAAGTTTTACTTTCTTTACTTTACAGTAATAGTGATAGTAAAAAAGTCAACTCCACTTTCTTTTCCACTCCAAATAAGCTTCAGAATTGTTTTTGCCTTGAAAAGCCATACTCATCAACTTAATCCTACCCAAATCTCTATCCAAATCATCCCAAAATCTATCTTTCCTATCTACTCTTTTATGGCTGAATTGCTCAAGCAGTCGAACTCCCATAGGCCTTTGGTTTCTATATGGTTGAAACCTATCATTGTGGTTATCATCAAAATTCTTGGCCTTCTCATATTTATTTTAAGCTATAGATTCTTCTAGAGGTGAATTAGCTCATCTTCCAAATCTTCTTCATTCCAAACCCTTATGGTTTGTCCCATCATGAAGACTAGCCACTGTGGTTCTCAAACTAGCTATCTCACTCATTACTTTGACAAACTTTGTATTTATTAACTCCAATTATTATTGCATGACCAAATAACCCCATTCAAGATTGTTATTATATTTTAGTGGTGATGATCTACTCGTAGTTATATATCATCACACATTCCCTCACATGTTTACATTTAATAGATGTCACTTCTCTCATGTTTCATAAATTTGCTTTTGCTTCTCACTTTAATTTGCTCACATTTACCTTGTATCACTTAATTCTTAAGATTTTGGTTTTTTTAAGGAACAAGTTCATAAAAAATCAAAGATTAATATCTTAATGGTGTAATAAAATAATATAAAGACTTGAGAAGGAACAAAGACTGAAAACAATCAATATAAAACTACAAATATAAAATCATGAATACCAATACAAACTCATGTAAAATATGAACAGTATGAAGACAAGAAAAAAAAAAGAATACCAAGAATAAGAAACTAATGGAATAAGATTTAAACAACTCAAAATAACAAAGCACTTTCAATTTGTTATTTTACATATGGTGGCTGAAACCTAAAAAACAAATGACACAATAACTAGTTTTTTTTTTTATAGTTTTCAAGAAAAGAAAAACTAAGTAAATCCAAAATACTCAAAATCAAGATTTATCTCCAAGAAACCCCAAGAATCAAGATTTTTTTTCAAATTTAAAATAAGCGGCTGAATTCTATATTTCTTAAATCAAGATTTGTGGCAAACCCTAAAAAATTATTTTCTTATGATTTTTCTTTGTTTTTTTTTAATAAAAATTTATTTAATCAAGATTGCAAATAATTTCTCTTTTAACTTGATGCCATAACTAGTTTTTACGAAAGATAAAGAACTTAGTAACATGGAGTAAATGGAAATTTAAAGATAAAAGGGATATAACCTGATTTAAAGCCTTACTCTGATACCAATTAATGCAAATCTCATAGATATAAAGATCTAGAAATCTACAGCCAATTTGAGCCTTTCCAAGAAAGTTAAATTTAGGATTACGATTGAGTTTGACATAACAATAACTTGTAAAAAGGTACCAAAACTTTAAGTAACCACCCCTACCAACATCTATCAGAGACATGAACAAGAAGTATGGAAGACACCATAAAACTTGATTAATTCTTTGATAAGTTAGAGTAGTTCAATGAAGAACCAAAAAATATGAGCAAAATCTCACACATACAATAATAATTGCCGAAATCAAAGTCTATCCCAAAAAACCTAAATACAAGCTAAATAACCCTTTTATAATAGGTAAAAATGTTCAAAATAATGTTAAAGAAAAATAATATAATATTTCTAAATAAAATAGGAAAACAAATCCTAAATCAATTAAGAAACTAATACAATTATCATATAATGGCTTCTAGACCTTATTGCAAAGCCTTTTCGATGTCCAATTGCCTTGAAATGTTCATATAGAATAAGAGCTGTGGAAAATTTTGATCAAATGTCAGCCCGATCTAATAGTCGGATAAAAAATTATTATAGTTAGAGTAAAGCTATGCATTGAAACAATAGACCAAAAATACTTTTAATACTGAAATTAATTAGCCCACCATTAAAAAATAAGTACACCTACATTATAGATAGATTAGGCTCGTTTAGCATATATATTATATTGAATAAGGTTTAATCATCACTTGTTGAAGCTGAAGCTTCTTTGAATAACTTGACCCAAATAGTCTAAATAAGCTCATTGAATGTATTTTTGAGTTTTTTTGCCCTTGATCTTATAATTAGACCAAATAGAACTTGCAATGGATATTTTAGTGTATTCTTAATCGTATAAAATGATGTTAGAAATAGGAAGAAGAAAGTGCAGGCATGCACCGAAATGATGTCGTTTTGGTGCATGTCTTTTTTATGTTCTTTGGAAAAATGATGTCATTTTGTGTAAATTGTGGGAAGTTTTTTTTAAGTTAGTCCTCTAAGTTTTTACATATTTTTTATTTTGGTCATTTGATTTTTATTTTTTATTTTTTATTTTCATGGCTAATTACACTTTTTTCTATGAATTTATTTTAATTTAGTCTTGAATTGCACATTTTTATAGCCCTCTCATTCCTCCACCTCTTCCAATTTGGTCTTTGGATTTTTTTTTTCTATCATGTTTAGCCCATTACACCTCTTTTCTCATTACTTCTTTTAATTTCATCCCTAATTACACATTTCTTACTTTTTTATTTTTATTCTTATAATCTTCTCATGCTTATGCTGTTATGGTAGCTTCTTAAAACCATGACATTCAAGTCTTACTTGCATTGTCTACTCTCACTATCCATCCTTTCTTACTTTATCCCTATTTTTACTTGAAAGATGATAATTGTTCCTAAACTATGATCTTTTACCCCCCCCCCAAAACATTTGTCCTTGTTTTATTACATCAAGTCTCCTTTAATTACCATTGTTATGATTTTTTTGAAAATATCATTACTTTGTATGATTTTGAGATTTGATTGGCACATGCTAAACATTATTTAATTTGTATTTAAAATTAAGAGATTATCTCGATGTAATCTTTAAAGCACCCTACTTTTGAAAAAGCATAATATGTCATAGTAGCAAACCAAAACACATCTTTTAAAACAAATTGATGCAACCTTCCCAAAATGTTTTCAAGAGATTGAAAATTTAAGGCTTTTATGTAGAAAGAAGGATGACCTATATGATAAGGTGGTCTTTTAAATTAGCTTTTGTCTATTGTTTGCTCGAGCAAAATAGGAATGCATAAGGGTTACCATAAAAAATGTATATGCACCTAGGATTCTAAATTGCATTAGCACAACAAATAATGGCAAGTAACATAACCCTTTCGAAGAAAATCCTCATATATGTTGTCTTTTCTTGATATGTTGTGAGTGAAGTGTTTTGGCCTAGATGTTTTGTAATTTTTGTTTGCTTTTGTTATGGGTGATTTGTTATAGCATGAGATTTCACTTGGAGCTCTATTGATGTTTTGCAATTTTCATTTGCCCCTAGTATGAAGGGTGATCATAGTCAGGTTTTTTTTGCAAAGAATTTTCTTAGGCTTAAATAGGATAGTAAAGGATATATTTTGATTGGAAATCAAAGGTCTTTTATCATTTCAAACTCAAACTACCTGAATTGATAAGTCTTGACCATGTTTTGCATAATTTATTCAGACATGCACATAAATTTTTATCACAAGTCCTTAAATATTGAACTTACCATACATTATTACTAATAATGTCAATGTAAGATATATGATATGCAAGGAAAAGATGAGCTTTGAAAAACATTTTATTTTTTATCATTTTTTTTTGTTTTTTTTTTTTGTGTGGCCATTGAGGGGTGGGTTATCTCTTTCCATTCATACAACATGTTTCACAAATGTAAGCATTTTATAATAAATTTGTCATCCGCCCCTCCAAGATGGTGGAATGAGATGCCAAATTCTACTTTTAAAGAACATGGAGTTATTTTTTAAAATCGATATGCAATTTAGTTTTATCTTGGTAAGAACCATTAACTTATCAATAAGATCATGCAATGCGTAGATGATAGTGTTTATTTATAGCTTTAAAGGTTTACTTTGAGAATAAGCTAGAAAATGAAAAATTAAGACAAGAGAAATAAAACACATGTGAAGAAATATTTGGCATGAATTTCTTTTTTTATTGCTTTGGATGGGTCAGTACATTCATGTATAATACTTATTTACAGAATATAAGTTTATAGAAAATGAGTGCTTTACTTGAAAAAGCTTTATTAAGCATATAAGAACCTTCACATATGGGTTCCATTTGCTCTAAAGTTCTTTTAGTATTGGGAGAATCTTCTTTATGTCTGAGACACCTTTTCTAAATTCAACCAAGAATTAAAGGATCCATTCTTGGTTTCTATCCTTAGGTGTTTACTATAGGGTATTTGAATTGATGATTACACATCTATAATCATGTTAACACGTTTTACTTATTTTGTATTTGGAATATCATTCTTAATGTTGCGAGTAAGTTAGGTTGGATTAATATGATTTCATATAGGTACATTGAAAGTGAGTGTTGGCCTTTGGGTCCTTTTCAATCAATATAATATGGAACGGGCTCACGTCCATCAATAACTCACCATCCTTGTGAGTCCAATGCCTATCTTTTATCAAAGTGGGGATCAAGTTGTTTTCAGACTCAAATCCATAACCACTCTTTTAGTTTAAGTTTATAATAAAAAAAAATGTCAGTTTATATAATCTCCAAGGATAACAAATATTTTTCTTTTTAAAACAAATAGCAATGCAACTTACCTTAAATAATGTATATAATGATTTTTATCTTTCCGGTTACATAATTAATCCTTTACCTAAAAGTCCTAAAAAACCAGTTAGAGTTTCCTAGTTACCATAAAACTAGATTGGGATTTATTTTTAATTTTACATTGTTTGACCTATAGTTCGCCAAGATGTCTCATGTGAGTGTTATTCTAAAAAGAAAATAAATCGAAATGATACAAGTGTGTGTGTGTAGGCACACATGTTAGGTGTTAGTACAAAGAAGAGAATTTGCAGAAATGATGGAATGTGCAAAAATTATGGCAATGCGGAGAGGGAGAAGATGATCATATGGTAATGAGTTTTTTACATGGAAATATTGGTGTGTTTGTGTGTGATTGTTGGTTGCAAATATATAGTGTTTGGGGACATAGTTTTAATGGTGGTTAGGGAGAGAAAGGTGTTTAAAAATGGAAGATGTAGATGATGATACGGTGAGTAGAAATGGTGTTTAAAAATAGGATACTATTTGTTAGTTTTTTTGAGAAAGTTTATAACTTGTACACTGATGACAATATTGTAATATTTAACTTTTAAGTGATGTTTAGCTATTAATTCAAATACAATAGCAATCCTATAATTTTCTTAAACTGTTTTGTTGACTTAGTTTTTGCACACTCAAATTAAAGTGTTATAAATATTATAAACAGTGATATGTAAAAATGTAATTTCTGAAATGATGGAAGAAAAGTAAAATCACAGGCAAATCTTAGAAGAGGCTGAGTAATTTTCCTGAAAAAAGCAGAAGAATAAGCATGTCAGATAATCATATGAACACCGGAATATAGAATCATCTATTAACTTCACATCAAAGATCCCATAAAACAAATACGGAGGTTGATCAGCACATCTCGATTAGGAAAGATTCTATAGTAAAAGAAACAATTCGGAGAAAGACTTCAAGATTCTATAGTAATAATTCAATCGAAAATCCAAATGTTCCCAAAAACATTTGATAAGGGTGAATAACGAGGTTCATCTGCAGAGATCACGAAAACTTAGTACAGATAAGATACAAAAGGATATGATATAAGTTTATTCAATACATCAATATTGTTTTACATAGCTTATTGTAACTTATTACATGAACATCATATTTTTTAAAACAAGATATGGGCCACATCACTGTTACACCTTAAGCTACTTCCACACTATACGCAACACACAGGGAGATGCTGAAAAGAAGGTCGATCTGAAGACAGATTAATTTAAGGCCCCAGCAGGAGACCATATATATAATTATGCAAATAACTGGATATCTTTTCTTATGGTATGAAATCTTCACGCCTGGCGAAATTCATGCTTTATTCAATGATCCGATTAAACTTCACAGACCATATAATTATGCTAACTGCTGGATTTATTATGTTATGGTAGGTAATCTTCAAGGCTGGTGAAATTCATGCTTTCATCACTGATCGAAGCTAAGATCTTAGAGAAAGAGTTGGC
>Ga0325402_1000357_pt1 | contig 30232 bp, 8 predicted proteins | sample PopdelMetagenome_22_FD_207212 | JGI IMG/M metagenome (GOLD analysis project Ga0325402, IMG submission 207212) | Populus deltoides microbial communities from Bellville, Georgia, United States - Xylem-PdKOR-R3 | ecosystem: Host-associated > Plants > Phyllosphere > Stem > Wood/Secondary xylem... | reverse complement strand
TTCAATGGGGATGATTTTGACCATTACAGCTAAGCTTCATGTATTTAATTTTATGATGAATGTATCTTTCCTAATTAATTTTGTTTACTTTATTTTTGCCTGGTTTTGTTTTTTTTTATTCTTTTATATTTTCTTATTCTTTTATGCATGTTTTTTTTATTAGATATGGACTTATATATGTACACACACTACATAAACACTTTTATTTGCACACACATTGCTTAACGCTAGGATTGAGGAATTAGCAATGTCTCGATGGTTATTGACTTAGACAACACTTGTAAATCCACTAAATTCTCATGAAAAGTCTACTTTGTTGAGACAAATGAGTCAATAGAGCTTGGCCTTGATTCATTATTTTCTACAATGTAGGCCTTGGTTCAGCCTATTAAAAAGCGAGGGATCCTTTTGAAACCAATTAGATATTAAACTTTTATTCAAGTACTGACTAGAACCTTTTCATAGATTGTCTTCTTGTAATATCACAATGAGAAGTCTTATAAAGATAAACTTTCATGAGAAAATGAATGACAAGATAGTAACAATTCACAAATATACCTCACAAAAATCCTTATGTGCATCTCATGTGAAGACAAAGGTGATCTCAAGTGCGGATTCTCCCTAATACATATATACGAAGTACAGCTTCTTACAGACAATCAGACCAGAGATGAGTTTTGTTGGTTGTAATATTGGATTTTGGAACCGAACTATGTAGAGATGGCCAAAGACTACTGGCTTCCTGAGAAGTTTGAAACGGAAATGGGGCTGATGAAGCTCTTGACGAAGAATATACCCATTTCTTGGAGGAAATAATCATGTACATCAACAGTAGAGAGAATCTTGAACAGAAGAAAAAGAGAGTAAATATTTATATCTTCGAAGAAAACATGTTCAAGTGCCCTTCCGCCTCACAGAATTCTGATTAATTTTGATGCCAAAATCGTTTCCTTTTATGATTTGATTAATTTTTTTTTCTTTTGGGTGAAAACTGAAATACATGAAAGATTTGTATGTAAAATAATTATCTTGTTTTACTAATTTCTTTATTTTTTGTAATTAGGTTTTGTTCTAATTCCGATTCATAAATGTTTTTCTACAAATGCGCTTATGGTTTTTTAAGAAAAACAATGAAAATAAAAATAAAAATATATTAACTTGTAAATTTTCACTAAATATATTCTTGTTAGTACTCACAAAATTAAATAAATTCAATTAGAAAAAATTCTAAAATATAATTTATATTTTTTTTTGACTAATAACTGGTATAACAATCAAACACTAAATCGAATTAAAATAAAATAAAATCAGTGACATCACTTCTTCATGAGAGAATAAAAAGAACAGGATCCGATGGAATCGCTATATATCATGTGAAGCTTACAATTTCCACCACCGGTTCCAACGGTCAAGTGACATTAGTTAATCATACTCTTTTAAGCATATTAATTGTAAACTTGCTTTACACTTCTATATTATGTAATTATTTATTTTTGTCAATATTTATTAATACCAGGCTGCAAAGTCAATGCTCATAGGGGAGAATGATTAGCTATTTGCATGCCCTTGCATTATGAATTTGTCTATGACGACGTCCTCTTTAACATGGTAGAGTCTAATTTTCTTTGATAATTAATTAATTCTCGTTGGTCTTTCCTTCAAGATCCAGCATCCCATTTGCAAAGTAATTATATGAAAAGAAAGTCGGTCCAATATTAAATTATATAATAAGTTACAAGTCCAATCATATCCATTATTTTATCAAATTACATGTTCTATTTATAGAGAGCATATAGCACCTTGTTTGACATATATATTCATACTATCATACAATTCAACTCAATCGTTCTTCTCTACAATCAAATTCAGGCTTCAGCAGCAAAAGTTACAATGGCGGTAAGCGTGTATAGATGTTGTGGATGAAATTATATAACCGTAGGTTAATTAATAAGAGTCTTCTATTAATTAATATTTTCTCGTATCATATTACAACTGAAAGGAAGGAATGGCACAGTTGTATTGAAAATTTTCGTTGTATTTTACTCAGTCGATCATAGAAATGAGAGTGCATATGGATTGCTGGATGCGAGAGCAAGGTGAAAAATGCTCTGGAAAAAGTCAAAGGTAAGGAATCACCTCCACTAAAAACTTTATGCAAGCGACAATTTTCGTCTTAATCATCCCTTTTTTTTTCAAGAATTATTTTCTCTGTTCCTCTCTTTTTAAGGTTTTCTTTGGACATATTTTCTTGGACTATATCTTAAACTTTTGTATTTATTCGTAAACACACAAAGGCGTTCATGACATAGATATAGATATGGGGTTGCAAAAGGTGACGGTCACAGGATGAGCTGACCAAAAGAAGGTTCTGAAGACAGCTCGTAAGACAGGAAGAAGGGCTGAGCTCTGGCAATTACCTTACAATCCACAGCATCATAGTTATTCTGACCATTACTACAACCAATACCAAGTTAACGGTCCACTTACTTACCATGCTCCTCAGCCTTCCTCTTTTTACAATTACTACAAGCATGGATACGATAGCAATGACATGGTTATTATCATCATCCTGTTCATTCCTCTATCTTTAACCACCAGACAGGAGCAGTTTTCAGCGATGAAAACCCTCATGGTTGTTCTATAATGTGAACAACGTAGTATATATTATTCTTACTGTATATGTACTTATACTGCTTTGTTTTTCATGCACTAATTTCCTTTTCACTTTATGTTTTGTTAAACCTTGTTCTCATGAAGCTATAAAATATAGACAAGAAATGCCTTTTTTTCCTTATCATTTTGCAACTTATAAATTGTTTTATTCTGATTTGTGCCCTAGGCATGGTACTGTCTATTGAGAAAACCAAGCTCCGTTGATCTTTTCTTTTTACTAAACTAAATCGCCACCGATTGCAATTAAAATTTTGATCTACATTAATATCATTCGGAAAGGATTAGGATGTACTCCTCCACAAACTCTAATAAATCTTTTCCAAAGAAGAGATGCCTTGGAATGTTTTAGAAAGGGGATAATATTCTCATATGCGCACCTAACTCATTTGCTATTACCCTTTCTCATTTGTGTCCCTAAACTATATATTTAAGCAATTAGGTCCAGAAAGTATCTAGGAATTATCAATCTGATCGATCCTTTCATCCTCAAATATACGTTGTAGTCATCTTTAAGTGTGGACTTAGTTGAGAAAATTCTTAAACAAATTTTTGATTGACAAATCCAATTGATAATTCTTGGGACCAGTTCGTTGAAAGTTATAGCGGACCAAATTTGGAAAAGAATTAGAGATAGGGGACTAAGATTATATTACCCAAGAACCCCATAAAAATTAGGGATGAAAACGTAACCACTCAACAGAGAATCCTCCCATCTGATTGAGATGAGTTTTAACCCAGTTTCACTAGGATTCAACCTAGTATGGATTTAATTAACTTAACTCGCTTTTATTTTTTAGCATGCAAATGAGAGTGTGGTTCGCCCAATTAATACCCAACTGTTTTTTTTTTTATTTCCTAAGTATTCTAAGAATTTTTGTGACTTTTAGTTTTCAATTTTTTATTTCCTTAATATAATGAAAAAATATATTTAAAAAAAAATTATTTTTCAAGTTTCTTTAAGCTTTTCAAACATTTTAGTAGCTAAGAAGTTTCCAAATTATTTCATTCGGTCATTTAATCTTGTAAACGGATGATGATAGGAATTCACAGGGTAGGTTTTGGTATTATCTATACTTCAATTCAAACCTAAAATATTATCAATATCCGACTCAAAATTTATGGTGTGTTTGTTTTTCACTGGAAACCACTTTCTAAACTTTCCTGTATTTGTTTGCCATTAGAAAAGTTGGTTAACGGAAAATACTTTTCTGTCAAAGAAAAATTTAGCTTGATTTCCAGAAAAGTGTTTTCTTTTTATTTTGGAAGGAAAGAACTTTCCAGAAGTTGTGAAAAATTTAGAAATATAATATTATTTGTTGATTATGTCAAATTTAATCCTCAAACTTTTGATTGCTATATATTTTGTTTGAATCTTTTTTTTTCAATTTCATCCCTTAAAATTTGATTTAATTTGATTTTTATATTAATTTTGGTCCTTATTTTTATGATTATTATTTACTTTTCTCTTATCATTTTTTAATTGAAATTTTTTATCTATCAAATTTGATCCTCATTCTTTTGATTGTTACTTATTTTATTTAAAATAATTTATGAAATTATAATTATAATTATTTTAATTTCATCATCTTTCAATTTTTTTATCTGTTAGATTTGATCTCTATTATTTTGATTATTATTTATTTTATTTGAGATAATTTATAAAATTAGATTTTTTTCAATTCCATTCTCTTTCAACTTTTTAATTTGTAAGATTTGTTCCTTATTATTTCAATAAACTTGAAAAAAAATAATAAGCTATTTTCCAGCTCATTTTCCATAACATAATAAAACATTGGAAATTATTTTCCAACTTATTTTCCATGACAATACCAAACATCGAAAAATAATTTACTTTTCCGGAATTCACTTTGCAAGAAAACCACTTTCCAAAAGGAAACTACTTTCCTGCAAATAAATGAGACCTTAATAAGTGTAAATTTTGAATACCAAAATCTAATCTAATCAAGTTTTATATAGTTATCAATTCAGACACTCATTTACTAACTGATATAGTCGAGTTTTTGAAAACTAAAGGTTCGTGTCATCTACATGGGGACCTGTCACAAATAAACTATGTGAATGACCAGTAGTGCTTTTATAAACTAGTAGTGAGATAAGACTAGGTCTAAGAGAATGTATAATCATGCTATACTAGAGTACTGGTTTAAAATGGAGATAACAAGAGATTCGATGGTTGGTTAAGATCAAATTTTTACAAGAGATTCTACAAGTTGTTTTCTTGTGGGAAGCCATATTGTCATTCGTTGGACTGCTAGATCTTTCAAAATTAGGCCCAAAAGTTTCTATTTAGACAAATTTTGTTATTTTTTTCTAGATGTTTTTGGTTTATTATTTTATTTCAGATATTATGTTAATTTTTTTATGCCTTTAAATTCTAAATTGTTTTCTTATAGAGATTGGGTTTTCTAGTTTATTTAAACATCTTAAGGAGACACTTAATATATACTTATTTTTCAGAGAATAAAACCACAAATTTAGAGTTAAAATCTGCAATACATTTCGCAAATCAAAATTCGCTTGTCAAATTCTTGAAGTGGTGGGGGTAATGACTGCCTCATATTATGCAGCATAAGTAGAAGAATCATTCAAATTTATTTTTTTGTTTAATCAAAATTGTTGTCTTTTTCGCTTTCACTTGCAAACTGAACACTAATCTCCAAAACCCATGTTTGCAAACATGTATGCAAAGCGTCAAAAGAAGGAATCTATGTGCGATAGGATTAGCAATTTACCTGATGCACTCCTCCTTCACATACTCTCTTTTGTGAGTTGCCAAGGAACAATTAATATACCCTTTCTGCTTATAAATTATTAACTAGTCCAAGTTTGATACTTTCCCAGAAATTATAAACAACATCTCGTCGTAACTAATGGCAGAATGTTTGTCGCACCCAACATCGTGACGGCCTTAAAAATAATCTTGAATTATGGAAAAAGGACAGATTTCTGGCATCTTGTTCTTTTAGGAAAAATATCTTGTTTAAGGAGTCGCCACCTAGTATTATGGTCACTAGGAACCCTAACTGGTCAACAGAGATTCTATGGTACAAGATTGGTTACGTAAAAGGGAAGACATTATCACCCCTTAAACGTTCTGCCTTAGGCAGACTGCATTGCTGGTTTTGTCTTAAATTGCTAAACATTTATTCGCTTATACTATGATGATTTGTTTATAATATTCCTGACTCTGGCGCCAGTGAACATTCGATCCCGAATAATTCCAACTCTAGTGTTGGTAAAAATTTATAGCTACAAAAAAATCAGCATATTTTTTTTTATTCCTGATCTTGATATCAGTGAATAAATTAACAAAAATATATTTTTTCTAAGAGATGCAAATTTTTATTTCTACACTTTCTATTATTTTTGGGTTGGGCCCAGCTCAGCTCATGGGGGCTGGGCTAGGCCCAGCCAGTGGCCTGGCCCGGTCTAAGTAGCAGGCGTGCATGAAAGCGCTCGCCTGCTACGAGAACAAATGACTGAATTATAATTCACTGCTACAGCAGCAAGTGAATTATAATTCACAGCTACTGTAGCAAAGCAAATGAATTATAAGGCAAAGGAAAGCGGGGAATGAGAAAGCACTTACCTGATGCGGGGAGATGAAGTCGAAGACGATGGTAATGGCGTGCCTGGACAACGCTTCTGTTGTTCTTTCCTTCTACTTGTCTCCTCCTTCCTTTTATGCTCTGTTTTCCCTGGTTCTCTCTTCCTCTCTTTAGTCCGGGTTTAGGTGCTGCGGCGAAGATGATGATTGGCCAATGTTCCCAGCTTCTGTTTCTCGTTAGCTTATCCTCTCTGTTTATCTTCTCTGTTCTATTGACTCTCTTTGCAGGTTTCGGTCCTCTGCTTCTTCTTCTTCGTCTTCCGTCCTCTGTCTCTGGTTCTACCACGTTCTCGGTGTCGTCCCCTTTCTTTTGTGATTCTTTGTTCTGCTGCCTCTGGTTCTGGAGGCTGGTTGCTGAAGACTGTGAAGACGATGGTCAACGCCGGTTCTCGTCTCTGCGCTTTCGTCCGATGGGTTGAGTTTGCGTCTCCTTTGCTCCTCGGTTCTGCCCTGTTTTTTTTGGTCTCCTGCGTCTTCTCCCCCTAATCCAGTCCAAATCCCTCCCAGTTTTTTCTTTTGTTCTTTCTTTCTCTTCCCTTTTTCCCCTTGGTTCTGTCTCTGGTTTTTCTTCCTTTTTTCTTTTCTCCCCTGCATTCTTTGTTTTCGCTGGCTTTATAGCCACAGAATGCCACCGTTACCAGGTAATAAATCGACTGTTATTGCAGGAGTAATGGTGATGCATCCGTTTTTGTTCGGTCGAGTGAAGAAGAAGATGAACAGTGTTGATGGACATGGCTAATTGCATTTTGATCCTTGACATTTTGAATTTTGGCAGTCCAGTCCTTGGGTAAATTGTAATTGAACCCCTGCATCTCAGCGCCATTTACACATTGGTCCTTGGGTTTTAATTTCTTGCACATTTGACCAGAATCAGCCCTATACTTTGATAATTTTTCAATTAAGCCCCTGATTTCATTAATTAAATTAATACCAATCTCAATTAAGTCTCAAAACTTATCAATTCTTCAATTAAACCCTTGGTTGGATTAATTAAATTAGTTTCAAGCTTAGTTAAGTCTCAAAACTTTATCAATTATCCAATCAAACCCTTGATTGGATTAATTAAATCAATTTCAAGTTTATTCAAGTTTCAAAACTTATCAATTCTCCAATTAAACCCTTAACTTGATTAATTAAACTAGTCAAGAGTTTAATTAAATCTTTAAACTTCCAATCATGTTGCCCTTAACCCAAATTTTAATTCATTCTTCAATTATTTTATTTTTACTTGTTTTTCATCATTTTTTCAGTAAATAAAATAATTAAAATAAAAGGTCAAAAATTAAGTTATGACAACGTTGATTAAAATTCATGTTGGGATCTGATGGCAAAATTATTTATCATAGGGATTAAAAAAACTTTATTTAATGTGTTTCTTCTATTTTATTAAAATCTTCAAAGTAAGAAATTTTAAAATATTAAAACATGTTTTTGTAACAAAAAAAGAAAGGAGCACATTAATAATAATAATAATAAGGTAGTTTTGATTAGATACATTGTTCACTCTTTATTTCAAATCAATACAATTATTCAATATTCTAAATGGTGTGGGGGAATCACTGTTCTCACATACTTAAATCACTGTGGATTACTAACACTGATTTTTTTTTTCCACTTTTCCACTTTTTTCTCTTTTTTCATTTTTTTTCACTTTTTTGTTTTTTGTTTTTACTTTTTTTCCCTTTTCCCCCCCTAAATTATCTTTGTCAATTTTAGCTTTTTAATATTAAGCTGGTTAAAAATTTTGCTTTGTAATTTTTTTCTTTAAAATACTGTGAATTGCTTCGGTGTTTTTTCACATGGGTTTTCTATTTTATTCTTTTATTTTTTAAAATTATATTTGTCGATTTTATTTTTTCAATATTAAGCTGATTGAGAATTTAGTTTTGTAATTTTTTTCTTTAAAATATTGTTGATTGCTACAGTTTTTCTCCACATGGTTTTTTTTTTGTTTTTTATGATTTTCTCCAAAATTATCTTTTTTAATTTTATTTTTTAATATTGAGCTGGTTAAAAATTACAATTACAATATGTGAGGGAAGCACTGTAGCTTTCCTCGCAAATTACTGTGGATTGCTACAATGTTTTTTCCCATATAGTTTTTTTTTCTAAAATTATCTTTGTCAATTTTATTTTTTTGATATTAAGCTGGTTAGGAATTACAATTAAGTAATAAGTTAAAGGGTGTGGGGAATTCACTGTTCACCCACACCCAATGCACTGTGGATTACAATATAATAGTAATCCACAGTGCATTCTTCTTTTCTTCTTTTCTTTTTTTTTTTACTTTTTCATTTTTTTTTCATCTTTTTTTTTCTAAATTTCCCCTTTTTTCTTTTTTTTTTCCAAAATGAATTTTCTTTCTTTTCCAACTTTCCTTTTTTTTTGTTTATTTTTTTTTCAAAATTATCTTTGTCGATTTTACTTTTTTAATATTGAGTTGGTTAAAAATTTTGTTTTGTAAATTTTTTTGTTTAAAATACTGTGAATTGCTATGACGTTTTCCCACATGGTTTTTCTATTTTATTTTTTGATTTTTCATAATTATATTTGTTGATTTTATTTTTTTAATATTGAGTTGATTGAGAATTTAGTTTTGTAATTTTTTTCTTTAAAATATTGTTGATTGCTTACAATGTTTCTCCGCATGGTATTTTGTTGTTTTGTTTTTTGATAATTTTCTCTGAAATTAACTTTTTTGATTTTATTTTTTAATATTAAGCTGGTTAAAAATTACAGTTACAATATGTGAAAAAAACACTGTAACTTTCCTCGTAAATTACTGTGAATTGCTATAGTGTTATTTCCCACATGGTTTTTTTTCCAGTTTCTTTTGTGTTTTCTTTTTTTGTAATATTTTTTTCTAAAATTATCTTCGTCAATTTTATTTTTTTAATATTGAGCCGGTTAGAATTTAACTTTGTAATAAAGCTTAATCATGTGGAGAAAGCATTGTAACTTTCCTCACAAAACAATATGGATTGCTAGAGTGTCTCTCAACATGGTTTTTTTTTTCTTATGATTTTTTCAAAATTATCTTTGTCAATTTTATATTTTTAATATTGAGCTGGTTGAGAATTACAATTACAAGTCATTACAAATAAGGCTAAATCATGTGGGAAAGCACTGTAGATTTTATCACAAAACATTGTGAATTGCTACAATGTTTCCAACATGGTTTTTTTTTCCTGTTTTGTTTTTGTTATTTTTTTTCTAAAATTGTATCTGTCGATTTTATTTTTTTAATATTGAGCTTATTGAGAATTTAGCTTTGTAATTTTTCTTCTTTAAAACACTGTGAATTGTTGCAGTGTTTTCCCATATGATTTTTTTATGATTTTTTTTAAAATTATCTTTGTTGATTTTTTTTTAATATTGAGTTGGTTAAGAATTATAATTACAATAAAGCTAAATTATATGGGGAAAGCATTGTAGCTTTTCTCACGAAACACTATGAATTGCTACAGTATTTCTCTAAATGGTTTTTTTATGATTTTTTCTAAAATTATCTTTGTTGATTTTATTGGAGAAAACACTGTAGTTTTCCTCACAAAACATTATTAATTGCTACAACGTTTTTCCTCATAGGTTTTTTTTCCTTCAAATATTATCTTTGTTGGTTTTTTTATATATTAAGTTGGTAGAGAATTTAGCTTTGTAATTTTTTTATTAACAGAAATGTTAAAAAATATGGCGAAAACAATCATTTTGTTCAGTCTCTAAATTTTTGATCACCAACACAACTTTTTTTCCCATCATGAAATATTGGTTTTATCATACCTTTAATTTTTATTACTTATCTAGCGCTGGTTTACAATTATAACACTATCAAGTACATTTGTTTTATAAGCCCGCGGCAGCGCACAAGCATGCCAACTCGTTTTTTCTAATTTCTATTTTAGTTTTCTTTATTTTTTTTCCCAAGAATTCAAATAACTATCTTTATTACGAATATTCATTTATTTTTTGCTTTTTTACAAAAAAAAACCCTACTGTTTTAGCCTTTAATTAGCATTAACCATTCTTTATGTGATTTATTAATTCAAATATTTTTAATTCGTTTTAAAAAAAATACAAACATCATTGTTTCAATTTTCAATTTAAAATTGAAATTAATATTGACTAAATATTTTTTTTTCATGAGAATTCAAGTCATTATTGTTTTACAAATATTCATTTTTATTGCCACACAATTAAATAAAAAAAATCAAAAAATGACCACATTATTAGCTCAAATATGTACACTTGCGCATTTATTTTTTGTTTTTTACCAAAAAAAAAAACTCTCTATTTAGAATTTAATTAGTATTAACAGTTCTTTATGTGATTTATTTTTTATATATTTTTTAATTTGTACAAACATCATCTTTTAAATTTTAAATTTTGAATTTTTATGCTACAAAAACACATGTCCACAACATCATATATAGCCTTAGTTTTTTTTTTCTTACATTAGTTTGGAATGTTACCCATAATGTAGTGTGATATCCCTAACTAGTTCATATCTATCTAATTGATCTAATTGAGCAATTTCCCCCCTCTTTGTATCTGACATGTTATCCAATGGAGTCGATGAGATTATTCCAACCATTCATGCACTTCATGCAACAAGCTACCTAGCTGGCACAGCAGCCAACGAAAGAATGAAACTTGCACCCTGTTTATCACTAAAAAGCAGTTTTTTTAAAAAAAATAATTTTTTTAAAAATAAATTCTTATAAAAATAAATTATTTTTCAAAGTTTGATAGCATTATAAAAAATAAATTGAAAAATACTTTTCAATATTTGGTTATGCAATGGAAAATAAGCTGAAAAATAACTTATTAATATTTTTTTTCAAGTGTATTAATATAATAAGGAACAAATCTTACAAATTAAAAAGTTGAATGAGAATAAAATTGAAAAAAAAATTTCTTAAATTATCTCAAATAAAATAAATAATAATTAAAATAATAGAGATCAAATTTAAGAGATAAAAAAAATCAAAAGATGATGAAATTAAAATAATTATTATTATTATAATTTCATAAATTATTTCAAATAAAATAAGTAACAATCAAAAGAATGAGGACCAAATTTGATAGATAAAAAATTTCAATTAAAAAAATAATAAGAGAAAAGAAAATAACAATCATAAAAATGAGAACTAAAGTTAATATAAAAATTAAATTCTAAAAGATGAAATTAAAAAAAAATATTCAAAACAAAATTTATATAGCAATCAAAAGTTTGAGGATCACATTTGATATAATCAGCAAATAATATGACATTTCTAATTTTTTTACAACTTTTAGAAAGTGTTTTCTACCCAAAATAAAAGGAAAGCACCTTTCTGAAACCAAACCAAATTTTTCTTTGATTGAAAAATATTTTCCGTTGAGTAACTTTTCTAATGATAAACAAACATACTAAAGTTTGAAAAATGATTGGAAGAAAATCATTTTTCATCAAACAAACATGGTCTTGTCATATCCCACATTTCATAGTAGTTTTCTTACAATATTTTGAAACTATGGTAAAATGTTTTTTAAAATATTTTTTTTATTTAAAAATATATTAAAATAATTTATTTATTTATATTTTAAAAAATTTATTTTTAATATTATATAACATATTAGAACAATTTAAAATTTAAAAAATAAAAAAAAATTCAATAATACTTTTTAAACACAAAAACAAATACTTTGCAAGTACAGTCTTGATTAATAAACAAACCATCAAAGCAAATTGTACTTGGAAAATAAATTTAGTTGTCCCAACTATTAGTTGTATCACTAAATTTTAGTCACGAATAAGAAAAGGAAAATAAATAAACAAACAAAAAATAGTGTCAGAGTTTTTGACTATTTCACTTGTGATGCACATCAATTACAAAATAAAATATAAAAAATTAACAAATAATTTGATAATCAAACACATGATTTCTGAACATATGATATCATAATTGTTTTTTCCAAAAACAAAAAGAATTTAAATACACTGGAGTTTTATTTGATAGAAAATTTAGAATTGATTGTTTCACTGGGATGTCTTATCTTTTCAAAAACAATAAGAATTTAAAGCCAACCGGAACACCGATTTCAGCTTGGGTTAAAGGGGATCGCCAGAAGGGATCTCAAGTTAACCCAACCGCAACATTGATTTCAACTTTGGTTAAAGGGAATCGTCAGATGAGATTTTAGGTTGACCGAGCTACAAACATAGATTTGGTTAAAGGAGGTCGCCAGAAGGGATCTCAGATGGAATTCCAGGTTAATCTAACTGAAGTTAGAATTCAGAGGATTGCCATATCAGGATTTCAAGATGACTAAGTTGCACATAGTTTTGATCGTTAGTTTCGGGTTGATGGTGTCACGACCCGAATCCTGGATCCATGACCGGTACAAAGGCAAGGTTCCCCTCCAAGGTTCCATACCTATACGAACTCAAACTTACATACAAACTTATCCTTTAAACAACTCAATTCGAGTTCAACGCAACACTGATAACAAAATTAACTTCATAATATAATTCGATTGTCTTAATACAAGAGTTAATACAAACTCATAGTTTTGGGGCACGAACTAGACATAAAAGAAAGGTACAGATTACAATCAAAAAGCAGGTTCAGACCTGGAAAGATAAATAATGAGAGGATGAGTTCAACAACTCAGTGAGTAGATAACATTCAATATACACACACGAGATAATACAACAATGAGGAATATATATATACAATTATGGCTTAGGTCCTTATAAGAAGGTTTCTCAAATAGATCATAACAAGAATATCATAAGGTAAAGCTCATCAGAAAATCAAAATACAATGAGCATGAGGCTCCGTTCTGTGGGATGATCAGTTCACACAGGTTGGTGACTCCCCCAACCAACTAGGCTTCAGATACGATGTGCAAAAGGATTAACACTGCCTTGTTAGCATGGGTATTCTGACTGGCATACCATAGGTTTATAATTATAATCAAACAGACATATTCATATCTCAAGGCTCAACTCATGACATCAATCAAATGAGGAGCTATCAATTCAGAAGTCAATTCAAAATATATATACTGGTTCATATCAAGAATTCAGATTCAACAATTGATCATTCTTTATCATAACAAGGATAATAATCAATATATATATATATATTATCAAGAAGCATGATCCAATTCATATTAACAAATCAAATATTTATAATATTTCTCATGCATATGAAAAATTATCCACTTACCTGACTCAAAAGCAAACAGCACTCAAAAGCAAATACCGAAGGAAATCCTACTGATGTCCTACCGTTAGAATATTAGAATTATCTAAATACAAAGGAGACATATTCAAAAACGACTTGAAAGAACATACAACTTATTTAATACACCTAACTATGGGTATATTCTATAACCCTATATGTTTTTAAACTAACTAGTCATTTTTCTCAAAAACCCAAAAATTAAACGGTTTTCCCGAAATCTAATTCATAATAAAACAAATAATAAGACTTGATAATAATTCACTAAATAACCCTCAATTATTCATCAAACCAATCTGCAAAAGCTAATATTATAGCTAGGGACCAATCTGGAATTTATCATATTTTTAAGGGTCAAATTGTAACTTTGTCAAATTGAAGGACCAAACTAAAAATATCATAAATTCATGACTATAGTGGAATTCTATCCATAATTCATCTTTAATTCTATCCAGAATCTCAGATTATGTTCTAGGGACCAATCTATAATTTTTCTAAAGTTACTAAACTGTAATTTTCATAAATTGAGGGACCAAATTGAAATTTCATCATCTTCAACCTCAAACCCAGAATTTTCATAGAAAACCTACTCTTATCTCCTGATTTCTATAAAATTCACCATTCACACAAATCATAACTCAAAATCATCATCTTTACCTAAAATCTTTCAAAATCAACTAAATAACTCATTACCTATAATAGTCAACTCATAACATTCAAATCAATTCATCAATAAACCCAAAACACAATCTTCAAAACCCTAAGATTTATCAAAACAGAAATTTAAAGCTCAAAGAACACACATTTATACATTTAAAAACCTAAATCTTACCTTTAAACTTATTTTCTTCAACTCTCTTCTCCTTCCCTTATCTTTCCCTCTTTTCTCTTCTTCTTCTTTCCCTTTTCTTCTCTTCTCCCGTCAATTTTTCACTCTTAATTTCAGATCTCTCTCTCTTTTTTTTTTCTATTTATACTTATTATGTTTATTCAATTACCATACTACCACTCATTCATTTATACCCACTCTTTAAGCCTCTAAGGGCTTTGTTGCCTTTTCATACTCATTTATTTCAAAAACATCACAGAAAGGGATTGCTGTAAAGACAGAATTTCAGATCAACCAAACTTCGACAAGATCAGTTTCGGAAGTTCAGCTTTGTTTATCTTTACAAAACTTACTACGTAAAGTCTCTGCTCCATAAGTATCGTAAAGAGGGGACATCTATTGTAACCCATTTTTGGGTCCCCATACAAAAAAAAAAAAATAATATATATATATATATATATATATATATATATATATATATATATATATATATATAGTCAGAAGAAATCTAAAAAAAAATAATAGCAGTAAATAGGTTGCTGGAGCGGCCAGAAAATGGTCAGAAATTGATTGAGGAGGTTAAAAAATACAAAGATTAAAATTTGACAGTATATAATTGACTGATGAGAGCCCTGTTGAAAAAGAAAATTCAATTTGAGGAGAAAAGTCCAAAATCAGATCTTTAAAGACTCAATTGGATTTTATTGAAGGTTTAATTGCATTTATAGAGGGTTTGATTGCAAGAAAAATTGATTTTTAAGTCAATTTAGGCTTTAATTGGAAGGAATTAAAGTTCAGGGGTTAAATTACAATTTTTAAGAGTTGATTTGGTCAAATCAGGGGCTTAATTGCATGAATATTGAAGTTTGATGGGCAATTAGGGACTTCATTAAATAAATCAAAAACCAATGACCAAACTGGAAAAGACGCGTAGATAAAGGGACTGAAATTGACCGAATCAGGGACCAAATTAAAGAAATTTGAAGTTTATTGATTAATTGATGGTCAAAATGCACAAATTCAAAACCAAGGACTAAAGTGAAAAAAACAGCCAACTTTAGGGCCGACGATTGAAGTTGGAAGGGATGCAATCGAATTGATTCTTAAAATCAAAATTGCATTTGAGGACTTAAATGAACAAATGATGAATTGAGGACTAATTTGGAAGTTGACGTGTTTTGGTGCCCTTTTTATTTAAATGAAACGGTGTGTTTTGTCTAAAATGATACTGTTGCATGTTTTAAACGACACTGTTCCTTTTTCTTCTTCCCCTAGACGTGCAACAGGGGAAGATAATTTTTTTGTTTTTTTTCTTTTATTCTTCCTGACTCTCTCTCTCTCTCTCTCTCTCTCTCTCTCTCTCTCTCTCTCTCTCTCTCTCTCTCTCTCTCTCTCTCCCCGTGTGCTCTGTCAAAACCCAAAGCCCGACGCCACCCATGCCCCCTCATGATGAGAAACCAGGGGGTCGTGCCCTGCAAGCGATGCCCATTGGCCACCTCGCCCGACGTCGTAACAGTGCAAGAAGGCCCCACTCCCCATACGCAACGATAAGGTAGGGATAGGGTCGATCCTGCTCCCCTTTGCTCCTATAAATGCCACCCAAAAGGAACACAGATGAAGAGGGGAAGAAATAAGAATAGAAAAAAAAGAGAGAAAGAAACACGGGACGGGGAGAGTATAGAGAGGATAACGTAGAAAGAACATAGAGAAGGAGGGAAATGGAAGAAAAGAAAGGACAGTGAAACAGGGGAAACAAAAGAGAAAGGAAAACATAGATCGTAAGAAGGGAAAGAAAACGAAACGCAGAAGAACGAAAAACAGGGGAAAAGAAAAATAAACGGTTTATCTCCCTCTGTTAATAATAGCAGCAACACCACCGTCTATGTTCCTCTTAGAACCACCGCTTGGAAGAAGAAATAGAGAAGCAAGGTGACAGAAACAGAGAAAAAAAGCAACGCAGAAACAGAAGAGAAGAGGAAGAGCCACCGCAGCAACCACCTTCACTCCGCCGCGACCACATTGCCACAGAGGGCCACCAGCACTGTCAATGCCGTCAGCAGGCCAGCCTCCCTTCTCCTTCTTCTTCTACTTTCATTTTCCCTCGTCTCCACTGTTCACGCTGCATGTGAACAGCGGAGAGTTGCTCCACTGTTCATGGGTCGAACCGGGTCCGACCCAATCCAAAAGCATCTCGTTGGGCCGAACCAGCCCAACACCTTTGGGCTGGCCTCGGCCCAATCCTAACCCCTTTCGAGGTCAGTCTCGGCCCAGACCCTTTTTGGGCTAGTCCCGACCTAGACTCATTTAGCCCAAAACCAGTATTTTATATTATATTATATTATTTTTTCTTTAAACTAATCAAAAAAAAATTTCAAAAATCCTTTTGAAAAATTTGGTGATTTTCTTGTGTATTTTTATATTTATTTTGCGTAATATTGGTTTGTATTTTTATATCGTAAAGATACAAATTCGGTATTAAAATACTTGGTTTTCGTCAAAACATTGCAAAAAAAATTATAAAACAAAAAAAAATTATTTTCATGCATACAGCCAAGTCTCTTAAAGATAAGAAAAAATAATCACATCATATTTTCATACAATATATATATATATGTTTTAGCATGCATTTTGGCTTTAATAACCAGTTTATTAGAGCCATGAGAACTAGGCCAATATTTCAAAAAATAAAATACCCAAAAAATATATATTTTTTCTTTTTGTATCTGGATTATGAATTTACACGTAAAACATATTCCCGATATTAAAAAGGAAGTTTTTTTTATTGACGTTAGAACGGTTAGGTTTTTTACCTGATAAGATAAGGACCTCCTTATTGAGGAGGACTTTTCTTAAACCATAGACAGACCAACAATTAGAAATACAATAACACCTTAGATTTTTATCAGGCAATTAAACAATGCAGCTTACCTTAGGTAAGACGTATTTGGGGTGCTAATACCTTACATTTACGCAACCAGTCCCCGTACCCGATCTCTGAGATCAATTAGGGTTTCTAGTGATTAAAATACTAGGTGGCGACTCTCATTCATGCATTCCACTGATAAAAGACAAGAATTCGTTGTCTCCCTATATTTGCCAAATAAGAAAAAATAATTTGTACAAACATCATCTTTTAAACTTTCAATCTTGAAATTTTATGCTACAAAAACACATGTCTACAACATCATAGCCTTTTTTTTTTCCCTTACATTACAACTTAGTTTGGAATGTTACCCATAATGAAGTGTGATATCCCTAACTAGTTCATGATCTAGCCTCTTTATATCTGACATGTTATCCAATGGAGTCGATGAGATTATTCCAACCATTCATGCACTTCATGCAACAAGCTAGCTAGCTGGCACAGCAGCCAATGAAGAATGAAACTTGGCATATTCCAACTTTTCATATTAGTTTTCTTACAATCTTTTGAGTTTATGGTAACAGTATTTTTTAAAATATTTTTTTATTTAAAAATGTATTAACATAATTTATTTATTTTTATTTTTAAGAATTTATTTTTAATATTAACATATTAAACAATTTAAAATTATAAAAAAATTAATTTAAAATTTAAAAATAAAAAAAATCCAATAGTACTTTTTAAACACAAAAATAAACACTTTGCAAGTACAATCTTGGTTAATAAACAAACCATCAAAGCAAATTGTATTTGGAAAATAAATTTAGTTGTCCCAACTAGTAGTTGTGTCACTAAATTTTAGACACGAATAAAAAAAATAAATAAATAAAAAATAGTACCAGAGTTTTTGTCGACTACTTGACGTCTGATGCGCATCAATTACAATAAAAAAAAAGAAAAAGAAAAACTGATTTGGCAACCAACCACATGATTTCTGACCATATGACATCACAAATGTTTGTCGAAAAATTTAGAATTGATTTTAAAAAATACATCGGAGTTTTATTTGATAGAAAATTTAGAATTGATTGTTTCATTGACATATCGTATCTTTTAAATCCTTGTAAATGATCCTAAACACTAAATACACAAGGAAGAAGAAGCTCAGACTAATGAAACAAGTGCTGATGGCAAGTTCCAAGGAAGGTTCTAGAACTGCGTATGTGTTTGTGATGAATGCGATAATCATTGTCCCCATGCCAATAATGGTTAACAACGTGGCCAACATAAATAAGCTTATTGTGGTTTCCTCATCTATCTTTTCATTCTTGTCCAATCCAAAACCTTGAATAAACGCCATCAAAAAGTGGATAAAGACAGTTAAAATGGAGAGCACCATTGACATTGCATCTGAGATGACAAATACTATAAAAGCAGCTTTTTTAGCTAGAATTGCAGTGCCTTTATTTGGACCTTGGTCGCTCTTGTAACCGCCAGGGAGGGTGAATGCTGCTGCAAATGTTACCGTTGCTATCAGCGCTGCAACAACTAGATGAGACTCTCTTGCCTTACTCAAAGCATCATCTACCCCTTCGTTTCTCTCCTCATTGTTTCTCTCCTCGTTGTTTTTCTCTTCCTCTCGTTTCAAAACAAAGGGACCCCAGCCAATCGGTCCATTGCCAACATCTTTAAGGGATTTTACGCGCTCTTTCTGCAAAAATATATATTTTGGGTAAAATATGGTAGATAATTGTTCTAAAAATTTATGATGTTAAAGAGATTTTAAAAATAATTTTATATTATTTTCTAGTATATTTTTTGAAGTGAAAATTTTTTGTACTTCATTTATGTTATTTTGTATTTAATTTTTATTAATTAAAATATAAATAATAATATTTGAATTTATAACTGCTTGTTCAGTAACTCTAATACTATTTTAAAAAAACCAATAATCCATCATTTTTAGCTTTTTAACATATATCATATATCATATATCAACTTCCGAGCCATTGTTTTTGTTTCTACAACTAGCTTTTTTGCAATCAAATCCTTTTTGTTACTGTATATATTATATATAATTAGCAGGTAACAAAAACTAATTTGGTTGAAATTAAACCGCGCTTGCTTTACATTAGCCCAATTATCCCCCAAAAGAAGACTAAGACTTAATTTTATATACGATTAATTTTACATCATTTCATTCTAAAGTAATCCAATATATTATTGTTTGTTGCTACTCTCCTTAATTGCTTTGTAAGATTATGTTAAGTTTCTATTTAATTTTTCAACTTTAATTTTCTTTCTAATTGTTTGTTTAAAAAGAATTGGGGTTTAAGTATTGATTTTGGTGTTTTTCTTGTTGGGTAAATAAGCTGCTTAATTATTTCATTTGATTTTATTTAATTTTTATCCATTTTTTATTGTATTTATATTTTCAAAATTCTCGGATTCTTTAAATTTTAATTAATTGTATTTTTTGTTTGTTCATTTGTACTTACTTTTTGTTTTTTTTATTGAAAAATATATGTTTTTTTTAAGTAGTTACATGCGATTCATATGCATAATCTGTTATAATAGATGAAAAACTTGACAAAATTAATAAAATGGCTTGATTTCAAATAAAAAAGGAGATATTCAAAACCCAGATTGAGAAATTGATTCATTTCTTAATTACACCCCTAACTGGCTTCAAACATTCAATTTTATGCAATTGTATCCCTAATGAACTTCAATTTAAGACCCGAATTTCAATGCATTTTTCATTTTGATCTTTAGTATCAGATTTGTTTTCATTTTAACCATTAATTGACCATTAAACTTTCAATTATCTTCAATTTCACCTCTGATTTCAATCAATTAGGTCCCCATTGTTTAGCCTTTTGCATATTGGTCATTAGCTGCAAATTTCTTCAATTTAACCCTTAATTGAACATAAAACTTTGATTTTATTGTAATTTTACCCCTAATTTCAATCAATTAATCAAGTAAAAATTAAATTTGGTCTTCTAAAATTCTAATATTCTTAATTAAGCCTAAATTGGGATCCTAAACTTATTTTTTCACCATTTAAGTCCCTAATAAAATTAATTTGACCCATTTAAAGTATAATTAAGTCCTTGCACCTAATTAAATCCTTCAATTGAAACCAAATTAACTTTTAACATAGTTGAACTTTAGTTTGGCCTATGATTAAATCAAATTGGCATATTAGAAATCTAATTATGTCCTTACGCTTGATTTTTATGCAGATTCATTCACTAATGACTTAATTCAACTTTAAATTTACGTTGTCTTTCCAATTTTGAATAAAATGGGGGTACAATTAAGCTTTCAATTTCATCCAAAATTGTAGTTTGATTTTTTTGTATATTTGGAATCCTTCTCAGCTTTAGTTTATTTTTGCTAAAACATCAGTCTTTAGTTTATTTTTTTATTTTTGTTTGGGAAAAAAATGAGTTTGGGGAATAACCTAGAAATGGGTTATGACACGGGTAAAATATCTTTTTTCTACAAAAACATTTATTTATCCTAACTTTTTTGACGTGTTTTTATACATTAAAAATATATGTAAATTGAGAAGTTCTTTCATACATGTAAACAAATAAATTGAGAACTATATGTGTTAATAAATGGGAAAAACATCATTAACAATAACTAAAAAAATTGGAAAAATGAAGTAAACAAGAATAGATCAATACATTTAAACTATATACGAGATATTAGCCTGATTCTATTTGCTGAATTTGTTTATTAAAATTAATTTGTTATTCAATCAAATGATAATAGAAATAGACACGCATATTAAACTGATTGAATAAAATAAAAGAAAAAAAATATTATGCAATGCTACACATGTTATAAATATTTTCTAAAAATAAGTATTTTTTATTTTAAAAAATAAAGGTCATCTATATAAAACATTAAAAAAAATATAGATAAATACAATAATCTTTCCAAAAACTAAATACACACAACACCATTAAAAACAATCCTCTTTCCAAAAAAGGTTAAATAAGAAAAAATCACAGAAGAGGAATATTAATTGAATCATAAATTTAAAAATTATTTAAGAACTTAGACATTCAAAGAACATATCAATTAAAAAAATCAAGATTAGAAAAAAAAGGCCAAAAACAGCCCAGGCTCTCAGGCCAATGTCCCAGCACGCTTGGGCCATTGTAAGGAAAAGCCCAAGCGCGTGGGTGGGCCTTCAAGCCTAACCTCGTGTGCTTGGGCTTGGTACTATTTTTTTATTTGAAAAAAAATAAACAAATGACATGTCGTCTACAAGCCTAAATTCCGCCCTCAATAATGGTGACCGAAAAATCAGGGCAGCGTCTCTTTTGGTCAGAAAACTTGATTTTTAAGCCATTGCAACCCCAAAACACCTCACCAACACTCTTATAACACCCAAAAATCATTCCATCAACTCCAAATTCCCAAAAAATAGCCCAAAAATCCAAAATTAAATCGAGTTAATTTTGGTTTTCTCGACTGAAATCTGGATTTTTATGCAACATTGAGGCTTTAAACAACTACCATGAAGCCCCTCTCATATCTAGGAACCCGTGGACACCAATAAAACTCATTTTGGTGGTCCAAAATGGAGTGAACAATGACTTTCTCTCTCATTGTTAGAATCTGGCAACAATTATCTCTCTCCTCTCTATAACCTTAGACTGAAAAATAACACAAATAAACTTGTGCACCAAAACTGATTTCTTAAAATTTCAAGAGATCTAAATTGTATGAATGACGTTATTTTTAAAGATCAAGGACCTAAGTATATTTTCCTTGAAGTCTCTAGTGTGCCACCCATGTTTGGTGTCTTTTTTTATTTCAATCCGCATCTTTTCAATTTCACTCTTGACTAAGAAATCATAAGTAATTAGCATTCAATTACGATTAAATCATACAAAATAAAAATTTAAGGATCAAAATGAATTATTATTAAAAAAAATAATAAATCCATAGTGTTTTGTGAATGTATGAACAATACCCACTTATAGTAAAAAAAACCACACGGTTTAGTGTTTCTTACTAGATGATTGACCCGCACTACACTGCTTGTCAAGTCAAATTTTTATTAAATATAAAAAAAAATATTCAAATATTGCTAATATTTTTTTTCCTAGTGGAAAAAAAAATTAAATTGTGTGAGGGTTTACCTGATATAACCCGGTTAACTTTACTGGTCCAAAAACAACTCATATAAATCGTGAAAACAAATTTTGACTAAACAAAATTTCAAGATTATATCTTTTCTTAATATTAAAATAACAACATATTAGATTGACCTTAGACAACTCGAGTTAACATGTCAAATTCATGACCCAGGTTATGAGACTATGATAATCCTATAGAAAACAAATCAAAATAAATTATTAAGCCTAATTCCCAATCAACCCAATATTGAAGGATGAAATTGAAAAAAAAAATTAAAAAAGGATCTAAAAAAAGACCCGGGTTAACATGTCAAACTTACAATCTGGGTTATAAGACCGAGATAATCCCATGAAAAGCAAATCAAAATAAATTACAAATTTCAATCCCTAATGAGCCCAATATTGAAGGATGAGATTAAAAAAAATCAATTAAAAAAATATAAAAAATAATCTAAGTCAATCCACAAAACTCATGACTTGGGTCATCAGACTGAGATAACCTGATAGAAAAACATTAAAAAATAACCTGATTTAACTCGGGTTAATCTATCAAATCCACGATTTTGATCTTGAGATTAATATAACCCCATAGAGAGAAAGTCAAAACAAATTATAAAGCTCTATTCTCAATTGTCCTTGTCGAACCTAATGTTGAATGATGAAAATTATAAAAATCTTAATTAAAAAAATGACATAAAAGAATAAGTCAAGTTAACCCGAGTTAACTGCTAAGCACTATTATCGAGTCATGAGACCATGATAACCTAATAAAAAAACAAACCAAAACAAATCATGAAGCCTAATTTCCAACTAAACACAATATTAATTGATAAAATTGAGGGAAAGATCAATTAAAAAAATGACATAAAAAATAAGTCAATTGAGTTAACCCGCGACCTGGGTCATGAGACAAGGGCAACCTAATAAAAAGCAAGTCCAATGTTGAAGGACTTGTGACCTAGGTAATACGACCAATATAACCTCTTAGAAAAAAAAATAATCTGATTTAACCAGGGTTAAAATATCAAAACTTGTGACCTTAATCTTAAGACCAATATATTCTCATAAAAAACATATCAAAATAGATTATGAAACTTCATTCTCAACCAACCCAATGTTGAATGATAATGAGACCAATATAATCTCTTAGAAATAAAATAAAATAAAGGACTTAATTTAACCAGGGTTAAAATGTCAAAACCCATGACCTTGATCTTAAGACCAATATATTCTTATAAAAAGCAAATCAAAATAGATTATGAAGCTCAATTCTCAACTAACCCAATGTTGAATGATAATGAGACCAATATAACCTCTTAGAAATAATAATAAAAAAACAACCTGATTTAACTAGGGTTAAAATGTTAAAACTCATGGTCTTGATCTTAAGACCAAGATATTCTTATAAAAAACAAATAAAAATAGATTATGAAACTCAATTCTCAACCTACCCATTGTTGAATGATAAAATTGAAAAAAACAATTAATTAAATAAAAAACACAAAAAATAACCCAAGCTAACTTGGGTTAATCCGTTAAGCATTATTCTCGTATTATAATATCAAAATAATCTAATGAAAAAGAAACAAAACAAATCATGAAGTTTTATTATCAATCAAATCAATTTTAAAGGATGAAATTGAAAGAAAATAAATTAACTAAGAAAAAAACTGAGTCAACTAGGTTAACCCGTCAAAACAAGTTAACTCATTAAATCTGGAATCCGTGTCATAAGAGAGTGATAACTCAATAAATAATGATAATAATAAATAATTAAATTAAACAAAAAAATTAATTAAAAACCAAAAAATAAAGAAAAAAACAAAAAACAAAACAAAACAAAAACAAAAACAAAATAATATTGCTTTTTAAAAGGGTATAGTAATACCCCGTCCTTTAGTTTATAGTTAATAAATCCCTCATTTAGACTATAATTAAAAACTCACAGAAGAGGACAGACTCATCACGGATTTCTGCCTCACCTCTCTCACAGAACAACTAATTATGACCTCTCATATTGTCTAGTCAAGTTTCATTTAGTTTTTACACACCAATAAAATGAAGCATGCATATACAGATGGTTTTTTCTTATTGGGCAAGTGTAGTGGATTTACACATCATTTATACGAGTAATGAGATGCTGCGAAAATTTGACAGCAGTCAGACATCACTAGCAGGGTCGAGAAAAAAACTGAAAAATTAATTAAATTAAAATAATTAAAAAAATCAAAATATAAAAAAAAACTAATTAAACTAATTAAAAAATCTTTAAAAAAATTCAGTTCGGTTCAGTTTTGGTTTTCAATGACTAAAACCGAACTAACCGGACCAGACCAAACTAGTCTAAAAATTACTAAAAAACCAGGATACCATAAATAAAAAGAATTGCATTCTAACCCTAAAAATTAGCAACAAGCCGCCAGCCTCCACAATCAGAGTCCCGTTCTCAGTCTCTAAATCTAAATTAATATCTTTGTCTTTCAATCTCTCTTCTCTAAATCAAAGCTGCTCCTCCAAGCTCTCTGCCTTTTGGTTCAATCAATCTCTCAGTCTCTCGGACTCAGGTTTACTGGTCCTCTTTCTTCATCCTTTTTTACTGGTCTTCTCTTTTCATCCTTTTGTAGGGAGTGCTAAGGTGGCCTGAGAAACATTAAGTTATGTGTGCAATGTACCGTACATCATCATAAAAACTTGAATCGTTGAACTCTCTGGTGACTTCCTAGCCGCCTTCTCTTGTTAGTTTCTTTTACATTTTTTAAATGACTTTTTTTTTCTTTAATTTATTTGTTTTACTATATTATTTCAGGGATGACCATTTATTTGTAGTTGCATCTGGAAGAGAAATAAAGGCCGGTAAAGCTACCCCCATTGTTGAACCCTTCGTCTCTTTGTAGAAGCACATTCATTTATCAGTTTTTTCCAGTTTTGAACCTTAAATAACCAAACTGAACTGGAAATAATTAATTTAAATTGTTTTCGGTTCGGTTTCGGTTTGAAATCCTAGAAATTTTTAGTAAAAACCGAATCGAAAATGCTCAGTGCACAAGCTAAGTGTGTGTCTATATATATATATATATATATATATATATATATATATATATATATATATATATATATATATCATTAAAAAATAAATTTATCCTGAAATAAGAAACTTTTCAATATTAAGTTACTATTTATAGAGAAGAAAAAAAAAATAAATAGAAAAAGAAATGTAAAGGTATGTTGCGTGCAATATCTCTGGATTTAGCCTATGTTTGGCTGTGTAAAAAATTGGTTCCTTCTCTACTAGGGGTATTTATATGCTATATATCTCTCTCGTTAAAAAAGTTGATATCTTAAAAAAGTTAATATCTTGATAAAGTAAAGTAGGTTCTAATTGGAAATCAAATCATGAACAAAAATCATAGTCACAAGTTAATTGGAAACTTTGGTAACCGAATTTTTGGATTTTAAAAAAAATAATAAAAAATAAATGAATGAAAAATAATTTGAGAATTGGATCAAAACAATACAAATTAAAAGTTTAAGGATTAGTAAGAATGAAATTATAAATTTAAAAATCAATTTGGTCAGAGAATTGATAAGTTTGAAAACTTAATTAATTTTAAAATTAGTTTAATTAATAAAATCAGAGGTTTAATTGAAGAAGTATTAAAGTTTAGGGTTGATTTGGGTTGAAATTGTAAGAAATTAGGGTCTAAGGACCAAAGTGAATAGATGATGATACCATAGGGGGGTTAATTAATTTTTCCAGGGGTAATTTTTAAAGAATTAAAAGTTGAAAAAGCCAATTGAGGATTGAATTGATTAAATTGGAAACCAATGAGTGTTTTGTAAATGGCACCAAAATACAGGGGTTCAATTACAATTGATCTAGGGGCAAAATTAAAAAACAAAAGAGGAGATTTTTCATGAATAAGGGCTCAATTGCTAAATGTCAGAACTTCATGGGAGCAAATTGAAAATAGCCATTTCAGTTGAAAACAGCGTTGTTTCAAAGCAAACTGTTCATTCACCTTCTTCATTCCACTGACTCAGCAGAAACTGCAACAAAACCATTTGGGTCATGTCTACTACCAGCTGCCGACCTCGCCCCCATGATGGATGATGCCATCTTCAAACAAAGAAACGAGGAAGACAGAAAACACAAACAGAGACTTAGAAACGAAAACAAAGACAGAAAGAAAGACAATAGAGGACGAAGAAGAAAAACACAGAGGAAAAACAAGAAACAGAGAGCAGAGGAGAGTGGTAGAAAGGGAGAGAACCGAGAGAGAATTAAAAGAAGTAAGACCAGAAGAGAAGCGCATGAAATACAGAAGTACAGGGAAGAAAGTAGCTTTGGCCAACCAGTACACCTTCACCATCGTCTCCGTCTCAAAGCACCAGAAAAACATAAAGGACAGACAAGAAACAGAGAGCAGAGGAGAGAGACAGAAAGGGAGAGAACTCTTAGGTTCCTTAGCTTGAGCCTGAAACTAAACAGAGAAAACAAGGAAAAAAGAAGATGTATAAGGGAATATAAGCTACTTCGAGGGTATCTCGGCCTCCAAAAGACAATGGTCTTTACTTGATTGATTAAATTCATGATTGATTTCATTTAAAACAAGGACTTAAATACATAAAATCAGAGGAGTTGTTTCCTCAATCTACTCCTACTTGTACTCAGAGTTTGTTACTTAAAAAACTACTTATTTGACTCTGCTTCTAATGGGTTAGCAACAACAATATTATTTGACTTCTTCAAACAAAAAACCAAGTAAATAATATCTTCAATCAAACTTCCCAATAGTATGTTGATAGTAGACTTTGGTCGTAACAATGCCTCAAGACTAACCTTGTCCCCAAGGTTAAGTTCAGGAAAGCGCCTTTTCATATCTAATAATCACTCCCAGGTTGTAGAAGCCCGAGAAGTTCCCTCCCATTGAACTAGGATCTCAGTAACATTGCGTAGACCTCTACGAACTACGCGACCGTCCAGCATATGAGCAGGTTTGGGCTCTAGGATTCCCTCATCTGAAATATCTGGAAGGAAAATTGGCGATACGTCTTCAGTTCCTAATTTCCTCTTTAGTTGGGATAAATGGAAAACATTGTGGATTTTTGCAGATGAAGACAAATTTAGCTTGTAAGCCACTGCCCCAATCTTTTCTTCGATCTGAAATGGACCATAATATCGTGGCGAAAGCTTGAGAGATTTCCGTACTACAACTGAGCATTGGCGATACGGCTGTAGGCTAAAGACATAATCACCAACATCGAAGTCATGTTCAGTGCGCTTCCTATCAGCAAAAGTCTTCATGCAGTTTTGGGCTTCACGTAGATTTTGTCGCAACAATCAAAGAATAGATAAATGAGTTCTTAGTAGTTCATCCAGCTGAGGTAAAGAAGATGACTTATCAATGTAAGGAACCAACTTTGGAGGCTTGCATCTATAAACTGCTTCAAATGGAGAATAGTCAGTAGAGGAGTTCACGTTAGTATTATGCCAATACTCTGCCAATATGAGGAATTGCATCCAATCTTTAGGCTGAAGGATAACAAAACACCGAAGGTAAGTCTCAAGGCACCTATTGATTACTTCCGTCTGGCCGTCCGTTTGAGGGTGATAGGAAGAGCTAAAATGGAGACTTGTCCCTTAACTTGAATAACTGCTGCCAAAAGTCACCAAGAAAAACACGATCACGATCACTTACGATGGTTTTGGGCATGCCATGGAATTTGAATACGTTATCAAAGAAGGCTTGTGCAACAGATGAGGTTGTATATGGATGAGACATTGCGATGAAGTGAGCATATTTGGACAATCGGTCCACGACAACGAAAATGACATTCTTTCCACTAGATTTGGGTAACCCATCGATATATCTTCCTAAATCTGGCGTGGAATCGGAAGTGACTGCAAAAGACCTGCTGGATAAACATTTTCTAACTTGTTGCATTGACAAGTTTCACACTCCTGGATATATTTTTTAATAAATGAGTGCATGTTAGGCTAGTAGAAGTTTTGTCGAATTCTTTGTAGGGTCTAAAGGAAACCAGAATGACCCCCAACTGGGCTGAAGTGGAGCTCTTTTAAGATCAGGTTGCGTGATGAATCTGCCCCAATGTATAATTTTCCCTTATGGAACACCTTGCCATTGTGGATAGAATATTTAGACTTATCAAGTTGGCCATTTGTATAAGATTGTAGCTTGTCAATGATATCTAGATCAGTATGAGTCATTATCAATTGCCACAATCCAAATTGGTTCCAACTAAGAGATTGAATGGATACCAACATTTGGATCACGCCTGGAGAGTGCATCTGCTACCACATTTAGTGAGCCCTTGCAATATTCGACAATATAGTTGTATCCCAGAAGCTTGGACAACCAACATTGTTGAGAAGGAGTTCCCACTCTTTGCTCAAGCAAATATTTTAGGCTATGGTGATCAGTTCGAACTACAAAACAGTTGCCAAGCAAATACGGATGTCATCGCTGAACAACAAGGGTTAGTGCAAGCAGTTCTTTTTTATAAGTAGATAGTTGGAGATTTTTACCATGCAAGGCTTGGCTAAAATAAGCCAAAAGACGTCATGATTCCATTAGGACTGCACCATTGCCAATTCCCAAAGCATCACACTCGATCACAAACTTTTTTGTGAAATCTGGAAGTGCTAGAACTGGTGGTTGAGTCATAGCCATTTTAAGTTCTTTGAAAGCTTATTCAGATATAAGTGTCCATCGAAAAGCCCCCTGCTTGAGCATGTCTGTAAGAGGTCTTGTAATCTGCCAATAACTGTGCACAAACTTTATGTAATAGAGGTCAAGGAACCCACACAAAGATTTCAACGATGATGGAAAAGGCCATTGAAGGATGGATTCAATCTTCTTTTGATCAACAACACTGTTAGCAAAAATCACATGCCCTAAATAATCAATTTCAAAGCACCCAAAGCAGCATTTAGACAACTCAGCATACAGTTTATGAAGGTGAAGGATCTCCAAACATTTTTAAAGATGAACGACATGCTCTTCCTTTGAATGGTTGTAAACCAAGATATCGTCGACGAAGACCAATAAATTGTCTTAAAAATGGACAAAAGATTTCATTCATAAGGCTTTGAAAGGTTAAAGGTGCGTTTGTGAGGCTGAAAGGCATAACAAAGAATTCGTAATGGCCGTCATGGGTCCTAAATGCAGTTTTAGGGATGTCTTCGTCAACCACCCTGATTTGGTGGAAACCTGATCTCAGGTCTAACTTGGAGAAGATGGTTGCCCCATGAAGCTTGTTGCACGTGTGCGGCGTCGCGGCGATCGCCCTCCACACTCTCATGTGTGTGGTATCTGGAAAATATGGAGAGACAAGGAGTTCTTGTCTCTTAGCGGTGGAAAAATGGAATGGGAGTCGCCACCTAGTATTTTGGTCACTAGGAACCCTAACTGGTCTCAGAGATCGGGTATGGAGACTGGTTGCGTAAAGGGAAGGTATTAGCACCCCAAATACGCCCTACCTAAGGTAAGCTGCATTGTTTTATTTGTCTGATCAAAATCTAAGGTTTGGTCGTGTTTTCTAATTGTTGGTCCTGTCTATCTAAGATTCAAGAAAAGCACTCCTCAATAAGGAGGTTCTTATCTTAATGGGGTAAAACCTAACCGTTCTAACATTGGAAAAAGATTTAATATCCGGAATACGTATTATGTGTAATATCGTACCCCGGATACTAAAAGACAAACAAAATAAAATTTTTGTTGTTTTTTGAAATTTTGGCCAATGTTCTCTTGACTTTAATAAACTGGTTATTAAAGCCAAAATGCATGCTAAAACATTGTTTTTTGGTGCATAAAAAACACAATA
>Ga0325402_1000353_pt1 | contig 30342 bp, 9 predicted proteins | sample PopdelMetagenome_22_FD_207212 | JGI IMG/M metagenome (GOLD analysis project Ga0325402, IMG submission 207212) | Populus deltoides microbial communities from Bellville, Georgia, United States - Xylem-PdKOR-R3 | ecosystem: Host-associated > Plants > Phyllosphere > Stem > Wood/Secondary xylem... | reverse complement strand
CCATCCACTGGGCTCCACCTTTCGTCTAAAAATAATTGCTTTTTATGGAAAAAGCCCCTGTGAAGAAGTTGGTTAAAGCATCTGTCAAGCGTGTGTTTTATTTATTTATTTATTTATTTATTTATTTATTTTGTGTCATATAATAACTCATCTATGTTACCTTAATTTGAGCTCCATGGTCTTGTAGCCTTGGCATTAATTAAGGATACTTGTAATATTAATTTGTCTACGTTGCTTTGTCGATAATGTTGGTTCGTGCTTTTTGTAGTTGACATGAAAGTGTGCTTCCTACCTAAAGCCAAGTATCAGGAGTTTCTGTTCTGTATTAGAGACTTCATGCCTGCCTTGTAAACCTGTATATATATATGCATCATGCTTGAGATTTCCTATAAGGTCTCCCTCTGTCTTTGCTAGTGATGATTTACTCACAGTACCATCCCGTTCATGCATAGAGATATTACTATATATATGTTCTTTGTCTTGAAATTAAGTCCGGACAGTAGGGCTGCCCTTAGGATTCTTTTGGTACGCACAGTTTCTTATCCATACATGCCCTGTTAAAATACTATGCTAGCGCCTCAATTTTGTTTTTGTTTTTTTTTAATAAAAAAGGTAATATAAAGCATCCTAGTGGGAAAGGTACGGGTCTTGGGGCTGTGGCTTTCGTTTTCCTGTTTTTGTTTAGGTCCATGCTTGTTCTCGTTTGCTTATGTGTGGCGATTAAGGTTCTCGTCTCACAATTTATAATTCAATTTTTGAATTTTTTAACCAAAAAAATGAATGAAGGAATGAAAAATAATTTGAGGATTAGATTAAGACAACACAAATTGAAAGTTTGAGGATTAATAAGAATGAAATTATAAATTTGAGAGTCAATTTAATCAAAAATTGAAAGAATTAATAAGTTGAAAGATTTAATTAAACTTTGATTTAACTAATTAATGCAATCAGGGGTTTAATTGAAAAAATATCAAAGTTTGGGGCTGATTTGGATCAAGATTGCAAGGTATTAAAGTCCAGGGACCACAGTGAATATGTGGTGATATTATAGGGGGTTAATTGATTTTTCCAGGGGTAATTTTGAAAGAATTAACATCTGAAGAGTCAATTAAGGACTGGATTGATTAAATTGAAAAATAAGGACTGTTTTGTAAATAGTGATGAAATCTAGGGGTTCACTTGCAATTTGATCCAGGGGTAAAATTAAAAACAAAAAGAAGAGTTTCCTCGATTAGGGACCCAATTGTTAAATTTCAGGAGTTAAGGGGCCAAATTGAAAATAGCCATGGATTTCGTCTTTGAATCACTGTTCATCGTCATCTTTTTCGTCAAAGGATGACCGATTCAACAGGAAAATCCGGGGAAATGCGCCAAAGACAGTCACCCACGACTCTTACCTCAGCTGCCTACTATCCTCCACGATACCTTTCCAAAAGGCCACGTTATCGTGACTAGCAGTCGTGCCAGGACTGTTAGTCCCCTGTTTTTCCTCAAACAGGGATGAACGTGCTTTGGCACGAAGAGAGGGCTTTCTCTGGCTTTATAAAAGCCAGAAATAGGAAGGAGGAGAAAAACCCAGGGGGAGAGAGAATAAAAAAACCAGAGAAAAACTAGGGGGAGCAAAAAGACAGGGACGAGGAGAGAAAAACCAGAGGAACGAACAAGACAGAGAAGAATGAAAAAACAGGGAACTGGTGAAAAAACAGAGGGGGACGAACCAACAGAAGTGAAAAACAAAAGGGGAGACCGTTGTATTCCTGCAGCACGCCCTCGACTTCGGCTTCAGTAGCAGCTCCAAAGCTCCATCTTCAGCAGCAACTGCACCAGAAACAAAGCATTCCAGGAGAAGATCACAGTGGAAACCAGAACAGAACAAAAAAAAAAAAACAGAGAAAGGTGAGAGACACAGAGAAAACCAGGCTTCGATATCAAGCCAACAGAGAACAACACAGGATCAAAAAAAAAAAAAAACAGACGGACGGACGAACAACACACAGAAAAGGAAAGGAGACAGAACAGAGAGAGAGAGCCAGACGTAAAGAGCGACGGAGAGAAAACAGAAATAAAGACCAACAAACATTGCACAGAGAGAAAGCAAAAGAAAAGAAAGAATCAGATGGAAAGAAAACGAAAGGAGAAACAGAGGGATCCAAAGCAAGCCACCGTCTTCGACTTCGCCTCCCTGCACAGGTAAGTTCTTCATTTCCCACTCCTTTGCAATTATATTTACATAGTTACTGTACATATGCAAATTTAATTCACTGCTTACTGTTCAGCCAACATATATTTCACTGGTTTGTGCATGCACGCGTGAATCAATTCAGGCGTGCCTGCTGTCAAGTCAAGTCACTGGCTTGATTCATGCGTGCCTGTTGTCAAGTCGGGTCACTGGCTTGGGCCAGTGACCAGGCTGGGCTGCTAGGTTTAGCCTAATTAGTAAGGCTAAGTTAGATTTAGCCTAAAAAAATAGTTTTTTTTTTTTAATTTAAATTTTATGGATTCATTCATTTGCATCAGAGTCAAGAATACCATACTTTTTGGGTTACATAATATTTATCAATGCTAGAGTTAAGAATATTAATAGTTGAATATTCATTGACATCAAAGTCGGAATATTATAGGAATATCAAAAAAAAAAGAATAAAAACAAACTCTTAGCAATTTAAAACAAAATCATCAATGCAGTTTGTCTCAGGTAGGACGCGTTAATAGTGATAATATCTTCTCTTTCGCGTAACTAATCTACTACCGTAGAATATTTGTTGACTAGTTAAGGTTTCTAGTGATTATAATACTAGGTGGTGATTCCTTAAACAAGACATTTCTCTACTCAAGAACAAGATGCTAGAAATATTTTCTTTACATAAAGAATTTGAATTTTTTAAGGCTACCGTAATGTTGAGTGCGACAAAAGTTATGAATATTGACACTAGAATTAGAAATAACTTCATACCTCAAATATTCATCGACATCAAAGTCAAGAATATTATACCTTTCTTCATATAATATTTACCAATGCTAAAGTTGGAAGTAATTTTATTTGAGTATTCATCGAAGCTAAAGTTAAAAATATCATACATTTCTTCATATAATACATATCAATGTCAAAGTTGGAAGTAAATATAGTTTAGGAATGTTATATCTTTTTCTTCATATGTTTACTAATGCTAGAGTTGGAAGTATTTGTAATTAAACATTCACTTACATTAGAGTCAGGAATATTATAGACAGATCATTTATAGCATAACACAGTAGACCTTTAGCAATTTAAGACAAAACCATCAATGCAACCTATTTCAGGTAGGATGCTTTAAGGATGATAATATCTTTTTTTTTATGTAGCAAGTCTTATATCATAAAATTCCTATTGACTAGTTAAGTTTTTAGTTATCATAATATTAGATGATAACTTCTTAAATGAGATATTCTCCTATTAAAGAACAAGATGTCATATATTTATTTATTTTTATCTAATTTTTAAAGGTTGCCGCAACATCGGGTGCGACAAGTGTAAATATTTTTTTTATGTGAACTTCAATTGGAAAAAAATTATTTTAACAACCCATTTTTATTTTAACATATTTAATATTAATAATTTTGGTTTTTTTAGAAAAGTTTAATTGATAAAAGAATAAATCTTTAAAAAATCTATTTTAATGTTTTGACTCTTTTGATAAATATATAGTAATGACTTTTCTTTGACAGAAAAGTCATTTTAGCTCTTCATTTAGCTTTCTCATTTAAATTTCAAATTTAAAGAAAAAAAATTAAGAAATTAGTTCTTTTTATTTTATTTTTTGCTCTTATTTAGGCTCTCCCATTAAATATGCTATTATTGAGCCAACTCAATCACTAAGGACCATTTTGTCCCACTTTTATTACCTATTTACAAGGATTTCATCCTTCCAAAATCAATAAAGCTACTATTTGGAGGTTTGCATATCCGACAAGTGATCAAGATTATCATCTTTTTTTATTATAATTAATTTTTTAATTATATAAGTAGATTATTTGTGATTTATTTCATTATCAATTTTAATCGTCTTTAAAATTAAAATCATTACAAATGCAGAGCTTTATATCCATATATATCTTACAACTTCATGAACTTTTTTCAATTATATTATTTATAGGTGTTTTAAAAAAGCTAGGGTATCTATAAAATTTACATTTCCAACCTAACCCAACCTGTTAAAATTGATTAATATGGATATTACAAATGATGGTGGGTAAAAACAACTTAATAAATAAAAATCACAGGTCAAGTGGAGATTAAGATGTTTGAAACCCAGTCAACCCAACCCAACCTGTATAGCTCACTAAATGTAAGTAACCCTAGAAAATTCTTGGTATAAATATCATTTTCCCTTCTCTTTGTTCTTTTTTTTCCCTTGCAATCACCTCTCATTCTCCTCCCTTCAATTCTCTCCTTTAGACTTCAAATAATCTTAAAACATTAAAGGTGTTGAATGCTTTTGCTCTTATTACATTATTCCTCCCGTCTTTTCTTTTAATTTCATGTAGGATCTCTTTCTCTCGGTCTTTTAAATTAGATTTTGTTAATTTTAGATCATATTAATAAATAATAGGGTGTATTTGGTTGTATTATCATAACCTAATTTTTCTGAATATGTGATGCAATACTTCTTTTTGAGTTGATTACTAGCTTTTTCTTGTTATTTCCTCCATTGAATATTGCATATATCATGAAGCGACGAATCTTAAGAAAATATATTTTTTTTAACAATAGAGAGAAGTTTTGTTGAATAAAGGCATGTATTGTTCCTAGGACTACACATTGAAGAATTATCCCAGAAGAAAAATTTAATATCCTTTTTTCCTTCCCGGGGACAATACATGTTGCATGCCATTGAAATTTAATGATAGGATTTTGTCTGAGAATTAGTAACTTTTATTAAATTATTCTTTTATTTCACTGATGTTTTGATCTTACATGCATTTTTTAATTACAAAAATAAAATTGAAGTTGCGTTGAAACAGTATAAACTTTGTGCTGGTGTCATCTAAGATGCAATTCTCTATGTTTATGTTGTCGATTCTGAAACTTCTTTTTTATTCATCGATGACTAACAAAGATTATTCATAAGAAAGCAGAGAAGTCTATTGTATGTTTATAGACCTAGAATTGTAGATATTAATTTCATCTTTTCTTTCACATAGTTAGTCCTTTTTTTGCCAATGGATTGATTTTGCTTTCTTGTTATGCAGATTGTGGACAAGGGTTTTGCATGTCCAGCAATCAATTTAAATGTATCTGGTAAAGTAATTTATCCGGTTATCTGCCTTTGTAAGTTTATTTTTTCCAGTAGCATCGAGAAATAACGGATTCTATATGCCCAATTCATGAACGTCTGTAATATCCATAAAACATTTAGTCTAACCTGATATATTTAACTTACTTCAGTCTAAAAAATATTGAACGGGTCTGATACGAACCTCATGATCATTTGGTTATGCAACCCACAACAAAGATGATAACTTCCTCAAAAAAGCTAAATAATCAGGTTTGGTTGAACATTGACCCATAGTTAATTTGTAACTAAAAATCAGAGGTATTGAATGATTATAAATGATGCCACAAAGTCAGTTATATCATGATAAGTCCAATTTATTCTTTTTCTCAGCAAAGAAGAAGAAGTCTGCTCATGCAAAACTAAATCTCATTAATGTCTAAAGATTGCCCTAAATTTGCAACAAGATAAAACATAATATAGTTCTAAAATAATAACCCTAATGGTCCCATATTGGGTTGCAAACCAATGGGTATTAACTAAAACCCAATCAAGCACAAGCTTAATGTCTAAAACAAGTCTAAACATTAATTTTGGGTCAAAACAAACTCAATGGAAATAAAAACCCAAAAACTAAAATACAATTATCCCAAATATCAATTAAAACAATAAATAAACCTTAAGAAATATTCAGATTAATACAAGTTATCAAAACAATCCCAAAGTGTCCCTTTGCGTCGTCCATTAATCCTCTTTCCTTGCTTAAGAGATATCTTGAATGTTGAAGTTTTTTCCTTTGTTTAGCCAAAACTATGCTATCAAAAATAAAAAGGAAAGTGGTAGAAATATTTCCTTTAAATAGCCTCTTGTAATCTTTTTTTTTTTAATAAGAAATTCCTGCAAAATAAAAAAAAGAACAACATAAGAATCTCAAGTCTCCTTGCCACTACATGCATTCCATAATGGATATAGAATTGTTGCAAACTATGGATAATAATTGTTGTCATAAATGTCTCTTGTTTGACATAGAATCCTTATAGAATAGGTAAGCTAATAACTTCCACACATGCTTCCAAGAGCATTAAGGAATTTTAGTGTTGATTGGAATCTATAATACACAAGGAAACAATATTTCTCAATTTTTTTGTATATTCTTGAAAAAATTTAATTTTAACTTCAAACACGTTTTTTTTTTTTTTTGTCTGGATGAACAGGTCTACCTTATATCGCTAGAAATGTATGAATGTCTACTTTCCAACCTGATTGGAATCTTAACATAATTCTTCTATAGATCTATATATATTCTAAATAGTAGACAAAAATCTAGATAGACAGATTTAACACGATACGTCCAGTAACTTTGATCCCCTAAAATAATTCCTTACAAAACTCTGATTTACCCGAAATTCTAACCTAATGTATAAAAGCTTGTCTATAAATTCCTATAAATATCTCAGCCCGATTCAACGGTGTAATCAAAAGTTATGCTTAATAGCATACACTAGACAATGAAATATTTTATTCCAAAATCCAAATCTAACCTTATTTGGATAATATTAGGATCGGGTTGATAAATTATAAAATATCAAAAGTTAGATTGATTATAATTATTGATCTAAACTGACTGGATATTTTATACAAATTTTTTATCATTTTATACTGGATATTTTATACAAATTTTTTATCATTTTATACGGTGATCTTATCAAAGCATTATGTTAATTGATATGATTGTTTTTTATTTGTATTAATCTTGTCATGTTTAAACTTAAATAATAATAAACCAGATACTCATGAATGTTGCTTATTTATCCGAATTCTAAATCTTGTATACTAAAACATTAACGATATAAATTATTTCCTTATTAGCTCAGAACACATTCTATACTATACTTTTATAATAAAAACAAGCTTATTAATGAATTTAGAAAGAAAAAAAAAAGATAAATTGTGAATACGTGCATATAATATATTCTACATTCTATATTCTCAATGTATATTCAATTCAAATTATATGTCTTCGTGATAATCCAACACTAACACATCAGTCCATCACTAACACATACCCTCAAGCCTGCATTATGCATTAAGTTCATCTCAAACCAATTATTAAACCCAGTGACATCTCTCTAACTTTATGTGAAATTAAAACCTGAAAGCAAAATTCGTGATAGTTGTTGCACAAGCTGAGCAACCACTCTGAACCTTACAAGCAGACTGAAATAAAATCGAAGCACAGGACAGACTTTCTGGAGTTAAGCGAGGAGTTTTCACATGAAAACAAGAAATTGGAATTGAGAAGATTATTGAGCTCGCTTTATTTTATAGGGAGGAGCGAGGGGGTTTTGTAATTTTATTATTATGCAACAGAAATGCCGCAGTTCATGTACGAGTATAACAGTGTACAAAACTTAAAATCAAACGCACCAACACAGAAGTTGACTCTGAAGCAGCCACCTGCGGTTGAGGAAATTAATCAATTTTCCTAGACTAAAATCAATACAGACAGCAATGCCCGTCAGAGTAAACAAATGAAGGCATTTTTATTTTTAAAAAAATGAATATACAGCAGAATATTATTATTATTCACCCAGCAATAGCGCAAGCACAGATGACTCCATATCCCACTACCAAGCTTTTCCTCCAAAATCACTCACAAACTCTACAAAACAGAGCGAAGGACAACATAACTGGTTGAAACTCTTTCCCATCACATCCACAATAAACTGTAGCCAATAACAGAACAGTATTGGTCAGCATCACGATAGCATTCCATAATGATTTTGATTGGAATTCGACGTAACCAGAGGATATAACCTCAAGCTAAAAGCGAATGAAATTTATAAATGGCGTGGTAAGATTCAACGTGGTGAGATCCAATTTAGAAGTCGAGATTCAAGTTATACAGCAGTCCACCTAATTCACTGGAGATGGTTTTTCCAAACATATTCTTACCTGCATAATTTCATCTTAAGCATGAAAAACTGTTGGTGCAAAGCACAGTCTTAAAAGCATTAGGGGATTCCTGTTAAAAGCACCAAGAAATGTGCCAGAGATACTAAAAGTAAGCTCGTACCACCGAGCAAAAAAGAGTCCATCCGAACTGATGCGAAAGTATTTATGTGTTCTAATTTTCCTAGACTTTCTTTTAGTTCATTAAATAAGTAAACTTGAGCACCCAAAATTTGTCGAAGCACATGTTTTGCTTATTTTAGCATTTTAACTTGTGCAATCACTTATGCATCGTATACATTAGCTCTCCAATTAGGAAATTATATATGGAAACAAAGTGAAAATACGAGAATTTTGATTTCCAGTCAAAAACCAGTCACTCAGCAACCTATTTGCCAAAGAGACAACATCAAGTTTCTGCCTGCCATGTAGAACATAAAATTTGTCCAAGAATGTGTGACAATGAAGCCTTTCCATCTAAAAAAACACTGACCTATGCAGTTTAATTTATTAATGAAATCTAGGAACCACTCATTCAAAGTTTCAGGCTTAGAAATAATTGCTCGATGGCACATAGTATCAACCAAACTAATATTCTAAAGCAGTTAGTTGTTTGCGAGAACAGCATCAAATCCAATTCAACTAACCCCAGTCCCAGACTAGTTGGAATTCGCCAAGTACATAATTGAAAGAAAGCTTGATTTCAAAACAAATTTATCTGCAGAAGAAGATATCAACTTGAAGTAACTCAAGAATGCAAACTATGCACCTTGTGTCCATTTCCACAGTAGTTATCTAAGTGTATAACAATGAATTGCTAGAACAGATATACAGAAAAGAAATGTTGGAAGATTGAAGAGGTTATAGATGATTCATTTATCATAAATCGAAGGGTTAAAGACATGAAGTGCTGTCATTTGTCCACTGTAGTATTAGGAAGCATACCTCGTTTAGTTTATGATGAAGGGTCCTTTCCCTTAACTATAATGACAAGGCATTGTGCATGGTTGGTGCAGTAATTGCTTACACTTCCCAAGAACATCCTGGTCACAAACAACATACTTCAGCAATTTTAGCATTCTGAAGGAGCACATTGACATGCCAGTCATGCCTTTATGAAGCTAAGAACAAAAATAAAAATTGACCATGCTTTTTCACTTGAAAGCCTACCACACTTTAAAAATCACGATTAAATTGAGGGGAAAAAATGGTAAATGAATGCAAAGAAATGCCAAAAAGTGATTGAATAACATTGAAATGAAAAGTTCGGTAATTAGTATCTAAAAAGTAACTCAACAGTCAACAACAAGAAACAAAAAAAACCTAATCCATATATCTATGCATTGAGAAATCAAAATCATTGGAGGGATTCAGTTAAATGGATGCATGAGTGGTTGTTGACTGCATTAAGTACGCAAATCCATTCCAACAAAGGACCTGCATTTGTCATCGTTAGAATTTCTGTCCAAGATAACTATTAAAGAAATTGCTACTCCTACTAGAAATAACTGATTGCATCGAATGCAATTGTATCAGTAAAATTGCCCATAAATAACTCTTTAACTCTCAATCACAAAATTACCACCAGGATAGTGCTTACGGCTTTACCTATATGCTTAATTAAGGGACTACAGGAACCAATAAATGCCATCTCCATTTGATTTTCAACATCAATTAATGGAAATATGCTATTCTAGCACTAAATGCTAGTAGTCGAATGAATTAATCTCGAGTGGCACTAACTACCTTTTAATAGGGGCCAAAAGAACGACAGCCCATCACAAGCAAATCAGAATGTAGATGCTCAACAACTTCACATATCTTCTCCTTCGAATCCCCCATCACCCCTTGTGTTTTTCACATTTTCCTGAGCATTAAAGTAATGCTCAACAAAATAGCGAAACGAATTAATAGAGATAGCAGCTCATGAAGCTGATACGACAGAAACAAAAGTTACTTTCTTTTCATGGCAAATCTCCAAAGCATGTTCTAGAATCGCCTCCGTAATATTCCTTTGATGCCTTCAATCGCCGCCTTGAAGGCAGGTACCTCCAGATCACCTTAATTAATTTCAAAGCAACCATTCAGTAATCAGAAATCGTGACAATCAAACAGTATCGTAAGGCCGAAAGCAGAAGACACAGGAGTTTAATACTTAACTGAATCCACCGAAAGGGATGGCACCGAGATAGAAGGTGGTGATTGGAAAAGGAGGATGACGAAGGAGCCAGGGGATTCAGTGGAGTCAGGAGCAGGAGATCGAAGCTAGACGTTATCAAAGGCCCATCATAGGGTGTACATGCTCTCCTCGGTTCCATCAACTGCCATCATCACGCATCCAAGGTCTGCAGTCATGGTCTGATTGATTGACTGAATTTTACTCACTCAGCTCTCAGCTCAGCTGCCAATTACCCTTTCGAGTATCGAGTTGATCCACGAATCCTTGATTTTATTTTTATTTTCATTTTCATTTTTAAAAAAAACGTGAGATACCAGAGAGAGAGAGAGAGAGAGAGAGAGAGAGCGTGAAGGAGACGGCTCGTGGATGCGCGCAAATAGAATAGTCAGCCGGGGGCCGAATAAGTGTTTTCCTCTTCTTGGACTATCCTTTCCTTAAATTCTGTTCAACAAAATACTTCCAAGTAATTAATTTTTATTATTTGGTGAATTATAATAACTACCTTAGACATATATTATTTAAGAGTTTGGTGGTGTATAAAACCCTCTTTAAGATTTAAGAAAATATCCATCTCCAAATGCAATATTTATTCCAAAAATGCCTTTCCAAGTTCAAATCTTGTTTTTGTTCATACAATATTCCTTTTAATTACTTTGTTGTTATTCATTTCAATGTTAGTTAACTAAGACTTTGTTTTTTTAAAAAAATATATATCGAATAAATAATAATAAATTTTTAATTGATTCTTTAAAAAAAACAATCCATTACGTAATTTTCTAATAATTTATTTGATATTAGTTTCGAGATCAAATCAAACAACAGTATATTGGAATACCTTTTCGAGCCATGTATATACAACCCTTTGTTGCAGCAGCCAATAGATTTTTTTCTCTCTTCCATAAAATTAAACATAAAACCATTCGAATATTGATAAATTATTTAGTGTTTTAAAAATAATTTCATCAAGTTTTATAATTGATTATTGTTTTTTTCTTATTACCTAATATGAAAATCACAATATCAAAATAATTACAATACCCGTATAGAAACGAAAATTAAGTTTAAACTGTGGAAATACATTTTTTTAGTATAAACGTGTTTTTGTGGGGTTTTTTTAAAAACTTGCAAATAATTTATGTCAATTCTCCAATTTTAGACAAGATAACCCCTCAATTGAAAAAAATAAGTACTTAAATAAATCAATTTTTTAAAAAAATAATAAAAAAAAAAATATTCAATTCAATTCAATTTTAATTTTAAAAAAAATTAAAACAGAGTGAATTGGTTAAATAAAAATTGAACCAATTATAAAAAAAAAATCTAAATTGAATCAATTATAAAAAAAAAGACAATTTATATTGTGTTTTAAAAATATTTTTAAAAAAATTTAAATTTTTTTATTTTTTTAAATTAATATTTTTTTATAACTTTAAATCATTTTAATACATTAATATTAAAAATAATTTTTAAAAATAAAAAAATATTATAATAATATATTACAATCCCTTTCCAAAACACTCCATCACTACTGCCAATCACACCCCGCCCCCTCACTTCCCCGCCCCCCTCATTGTCCCCGATGTGATTGGAGTCCAAACGACTTCCTGTTATAAAACCTCAAGAAAGGAAGATGTTGTTTCAAGTAGGAGGACATGGAACGCGGCCCACATTTTTCAAGATGGTTGCTGCCCTCACCTACTCCATCAGTATAAGTTTGTTTCTGCATATATATCCACATCTCTTCGTTTTGTGTATAATTGTTTGCCCACTTCATTTTCAAGTTTTTAAGGGATGGGAAGCTAATATTTTTGTGAACCACTTGAGATTTTCATTTGGGTTTCTTTTAATTCTCTTATTTTTGTTTGCTTTTGGCAAATCCATGTCCTAATCAAGTCTTTTTTGTTTTTTTTAAGTGTTTTAAAAAAATGTTTTTTCCTTTTCCTTTTATGCGCTTGGTAAGATAGAGGCTCTCTTAAGTAATTTTTTTTTTTTTTTTGTAGACCTGGTTTTTTAGTGTTAGGTAGAAATATTTTTTCATTGCTTGATCTGGAGTTAATTACCTTTCATTGAATTGGGAGATTCGGATGGAACAATTCAGGTAGACAGGAGAAGTGTTGGGAAGTTTAAAGGCTCTGATGGTATTGAATTTTCGGGTTTCCAAAACACAAAATCCGACCCCGAACGAGCTGGACGGGGTCGGTTTGAACCGATTTTTGGCTTGGTAATGAACACATTTTGTAAAAATTAAAGAACTTGGTTTAGTTGGATTTTTCAGCTCATGCCAATCCAATCCGGGTTTTGAACACCTCTAGTTTGGTGTTGCTACCGGAGGTTATGTTATTATTCCAATTTATTTTTAAGGTTTTTTTTTTTTGAAATTAAGGGGTTGGTTTCCCGTAATATCACGTGGGGGATCTGGAATTTTTCTCCAGGAAGAAAGAACCAAAACCGAAAGCTCTGTTGCTTTTGTTTATTGATAGGCTGCCTCCATATATCTCGACGACGGAGGCCATTGCTGTAATTTTTTATTTTTTATTTTCTTTGCCCCAGCAACTAACGCCATAGGCATGGTCTATAAATAGCCCTGCAAATGTAGCATACACGTAATGGAGAAGATACAAGCATTGTGAAGGGGAAAATGGCTCGATTTGAAGTTGGGATTGCAAAAGAATGGAAGAGGGATGGCGCATCATTCCTTAATGGATGGATCTAACATAGCAATATTTCGCGGCAGCAACTTGTTAGATGGATGCAGGACCTTATAAATCCAAAAAAACGAGTTGGCTAACCCGAGGAATAGAGAGAAGATGTCTCTCTAGAGGCTCAACTAAGATCTTACCTACTTGGTGACCTTTTTCCTGCTTTTCATGTCTAGAGATAGCTTGCAGGTGTGATGCATTTGTTTCAAATCCCAACTCATGTGTTGTACATTATAAAGGAGAAACAAAATGCTCTTTTGCTATCACCATACTGCTAATGGCTTGTGTCAAAACGAAGGAAACATAGTTTACCATGATTGTGGTGAAGAAATTTCCCCGCGATCGCCACCCAAGCATCGTTATCTTTTAAGTTTTTATTTGTTTTTTATTTCAAAAATATTTTAAAAAAAATTAAAAATTTTATTTTTTTACTTCAAATTAATATTTTTAATATTTTAAAATTATTTTAATATGACGATATTAAAAATAATTTTTTTAAAAATAAAAAATATATTATTTTAATATATTTTTAAATAAAAAATATTTTAAAAAATAACCAAATCACTCTTACAAATCACGCTCGACTGTTGCCCATCTAAATGTTGGAAGTAAATGGCAAGTAAAGAGTCGAGGTAGTGGAAGTTATGCATCCAACTTTGACTCTTCATTCAATTGTCTAATGAATCCCCCCTCGTCACCAAACTATTCTTTTTATTTTCTCTCTTTCAAGCTGGCTTAAAAAATTCAAATAGGAATCTAAGATTTGTTGTATTTAAATTTCGTCAGTGTTATCTTTATTATAATTTTTTATTAAAAATTATTTCTAAAATTAAGAATTTTTTTCTTTAATTTCATTCCTATTATTTTTATTAAAATTTTATTTATTTAAAATAATTTATGAAATTAATGATTTTTTTCAATTTTATTCTCCATAGATATTTTTATCTATGTGATTTAATTCTTATTTATTTTTATATAAAATAGTTTTTGCATTTGTTTCTTTTTTAATTTCATACTTCTTGAGTTTTTTTCCTATTAAATCTAATCATTTTTATTGCTATTGTATTTTTTTGCCTCGAAAGGTTTTATAGATTGATTTTATTATTATTATTATTTTCTCCACCAATATTTAATTGGTCGGGTGTTCGATTTCTTAATTGAGTCCAGTTATAGAATTTAACGGGTTATGGGTTTAAAAGATTAACTCTGGTTTACAAAGTTGACACGAGTTTTCTTAAGTTTTTTTTTTCATCCTTCAGCATATTGTTATTTTTTTCTTCATTTTCTATGCGAATTTTTAGCCATTTTGAGAATAGCACAAGTTATCTCGTTTTTTTTTATCTTTGTTAAATTTAGCTTTTCTAAACAAATTTTGTTTTTAAATTAAATTAAATTGATTGATTTTATCCTTCAACATTTAATTTAACGGGTTGCAGGTTTGAGATTTGACCCGACTTTACAAGGTTCACTCATGCTTACTTTGTTTTTCCCCCTTTTTATGTTTTTTTTAATATAATTTCATCCTATAACATTGTTTTTATTCACTTTCTATGATATTTATCTTTATTTTTAAAATAACAAGGGTTGTCTCAGGGTTTTTTAGTTCTTTGTTAAATTTAGCTCTTTTAAAAGGAATTTGGTTTTTTTAATTAAATTATTTTTTTTTATTTCATCCTCTAATATTTAATTTCACGGGTGTTGAGTTTCTTAGTTTAATCCAGGTCTACAATTTAATAGATTAGAAGTTAGGAAGATTAACTCGGGTTTACAAAATTTATCTGAATTTGCTTAGTTTTTAAAATTTATTTTTGGTTTCATCCACCAACATTTTGTTATTTTTATTTATTCACTTTCTATGAGTTTTTTCTATGGTTTTGAAAAAAAACAAAGGTTAACTTGGAATTTTCTTTTTGACGTTTGTTGCATAGAACTTTTATAAAATAAATTTTATTTTTTAATCAAATTAAATTAATTACATAAAAGTAAGCATCATATGCTTGATTTATGATTTTTTTTTATTTTTATTTGTTTTCTAGATCATTGTTATAATTTTTTGGTTATCATAATCTTAAAATTTTTTTACTTCTTTTAATATGTTAAGCATCATATGCTTGATTTATAATTTTTTTTATTTTTGTTCGTTTTCTAGATCATTGTTATAATTTTTTTGTTATCATAATCTTAAAATTTTTTTACTTCTTTTAATATGTTAATATCATGTAATTTTTTTTATATTGATATAAAATTAACCTGTCTCGTAGCATAAGATAACGTATTGCTATTATCAGTCGTTGTTATAAATGAAACAAAAACCCCTAAATGAAAAAAGAAAAAGAAAAAGAAGTAATTATCCAATCAATTTGAGTCACGGCTTGTGGCCATCAACAGCCAAAAAGTGTGACTTGTGACGAGGACTTCCACAACTCCTTACCCTGGAAGGCATTTAATTCCACACACCCATCGTCATCGTCATCGTAATCAAATCAACAAGTCGCCACCGTCGGATCCCAGATCCAGCCTCCACCCATTTCCCATCACATGGCCGGCTCCATCAGGCATGATCAAGCATCTCTTGACAGAGACAACCATCAACCATACACGTAACCTTAAAAAAGAAAGAAAAAGCCATTAATCCCAACAGTAACTAATATTATCAAAAAATAATAATCAAACAAAGAAAAATAAAAATTTAGAACAGAAAGGTTACCTTCCTTCTTATTTCGAAAGTTCAAACCCCGGCTGGATCCCAGTTTAGATGAGTTTTGGGTGTGTTTTGTATTGTGTTTTAAAAGTATTTTTAAAAAAATTAAAATTATTATTTTTTTATAATTAATATAATTTTTTTTTTTATGTTTTTAGATTATTTTAATGTGTTAATATTAAAAATAGTTTTTAAAAAATTAAAAAATATTATTTTAAAATAAAAATAAACCGTTAAAACACTCTAAATAATTGGAAAACTAAGACCAAGTGGGGGCCACGGAGGTCCGAATATTTGATGGGCAAAGAATTCACGCATCTCAATGTTCCTGAAAACAAAATTCCTTTCCCTCACCCATTAAATTTCTTTATTTTTTATTTCAAAAAACAATATTAAAATAACACATAAATCCAATTTAGCCTCCCCTTTTCGATTTTCTCCTTCTTAATTCCCTCTCCTTGAAAATAAACAAAAACAAAAACAAGAAGCCCTGAAATCTCGATCTGATTGTCCGAAAATCCTCTAGCTAAAAGACCACCTTTTCTTTTCTTTTTAATTTTCTCTCACTAGCTCGACATCAAACCCAGTTAAGTTAATTTTTCCTCAACAACCGTCGGCTTTTTAATCAACGGCTCCGATCTTGCAATCAACCGATGCAAAATCGTCCACGAAGACATCACTACCATCTATGTACGAGATAAGGAGGTTGAAATTGTGAAATTTGGTGGATGCTGCTCATTTTTATAAATGCATGTCGAGGGGGATCTAGGGTTTTCGAGCCTGGTGGTCCTTGTTTTCTGTGTAGTGATTATTCCGCTGGGCTGTTTTATAATTAGGTGTAAATGGCGAGGTGCGGTTGCGAGAAAGGAGGAGATCAAGAGGCTGTTGGTTTTGGCAGCAGAGGAAGCCGCTAGGGCTGAGTTTGAGGCCGCGGCTTCATACGGCACCGTTCCGGTGTTGACAAATAACTATCAATGTGCTGTTTGTTTTTGCCCGACAACGACACGGTGTGCCCGCTGTAAAGCTGTTAGATATTGGTATGTTAATTTCGTGTTAATGCTTGATTTTTTATCGGGTTTTAGTCCTTAATTGCGTTGAATTCAGGTTTGGTTCTGGGGAGATTTAAAGTTTTTGTTTTGGCCTTTTCTTGTAATTAAGTGAATGAGAGATAATTGCTGAAGATAATTTGTAATGTTTTTGAAGGGAAGCTGTTTTAACAGTAAACTTTGAGAAGAATCTGATTCTTTACTTCGCGTTGTTCCAGTTAAACAGGGAAGGGGAAAAAACTGTGGAATTAGGTGCTAATTGATGAAGGGAATTCCCAAATAGAGGTTTAATCTGCGTGGAAATCCTTAGGGATTTCTGACTTACTAAACTAATTATGAATGTTTATTAATTAGATGCTAAATGTGGGATTTAATAATCTATGCAGACTAGTTTCTTGTTTTGCGTGGGTTGTATTAGTGTTGTTAGGTATATGGGAAACTAAGGAAAAGACTTGTATTGCTAACTGAAAACATTTTAGTTTGTTAAAAAGAGAGTGTGGTGAGAGTCAATACTTGAAGGAATTTGTAGAGATTTTGTCTCAAATTAATCATTATCTGTACAACTGGTTTCATACACTTACAAATCACTACCTGTTTAACTACAATCTACTTTTTTATCGTTATATGAAATTAAATTCCCAAATATTGCAAGGTGGTAGCTTACCTGGATTAGTATGAAATGCAAGGGGTATTCTAGAATTTAATGTCATTTAGTGCACTAACTTTTGATGAAACATGTTTTATAAGGACCTAATCGAGATCAGCTAACTTGTGATGTGCTCCTCTACAACCTATAAGACTATTTTTTCACCTTTTTCCTCCCTACTTGGTAGGCTTCTGTTATTTGTATTTGTATATTGACGTCATAATTTGGTCTGTTTCAGTTCTGGCAAGTGTCAAATTATCCACTGGCGACAAGGTCACAAGGAAGAATGCCATCCTCCTACCACTACATATCACATTAACGATGATGGAGGTAATCCTGGCCAGAGGGCTGCAAAGGGAGACCAACATGATATTTATGATGGCAGATATGAGAATAGACCAGTCGATACATTCTCTGTGGAGCCTGTAGTGTCTGATTCCAATTACTCTCCTGGAGTTTCATTTGTAAAGGATGATGATATTAAAGCTGATTCTGTTTTAGATACAGAAGGAACAGATTCCGTTTTTGAATCATCAGGCACCTCATTTTCTGGATTTTCTACTCCTACTGGCTCTTCGTTTTCTGAATTCTCTGCTCATTCAGGTGGTGAATCATCTGATAATGTCTCTGTAAGTGAGAGCATCGGTTCAAATGAAACTGAGGGATCAGATGGACAAATGCCAGCTGATACTGCTGCTGACACACTGGAGTCCAGTTTGAACAAGGTGGATGTGACCAAGCCATTGTCTCCAAAGTTTGCTACTTTGGTTGATTCTGTAGATAGTTTTAATAAATTGAGTAAATCAAATCAGAGTAAACCTCATGGAAATGACGGGGAGAGCCAGTGCTCATCTAGCTCTTCAGGTCATAGCATCAGTGCCAGGAATGATGATTCAATCACAAAGCCAGCTAAAGTTTCTTCTGGTTTCTGGGGTAGAACCCTGGATTCTGCTGTGTCCAGCAGTGATACCATGGACAGATCTGCTATGTCGAATTTCACTGGCCCTGTTAACAGCAAGCCATCAAATGATGAATCATTCCTACATTTCAAGTTCAATCTATCTGGAAGTGATGCTCCTACCCAGCATGCAAAAAGCACAAGGGTGAATGACATCATACCAGATGATGCACTCCCTTCCGCTTCTGACAGAACTTTTTCATCAGAAAAGAATGGTGTTGATGCTCAAAAAGTCAAGAACTCCCCATCCATAAGCTGTGAAAGGTCCAGTCATATTGATGTTAACTCTCGTGGTGATTTGAATGTTTCCAGTGAGCGTAAATCTGTATGTTCATCCTCTTCTTATGGTCATGTTTCTTCCAGTTCTGGAGGAGTTAAATTAGATGCAGGTGCTTCAAAAGTATGCAGATCTCAATCCTTGATATCTGAAAGATCAGATGTTGTTGTTAATGACCCTGTTGGTGCTTTACATCTATCCAAGTCCAGATTATCATCTAATGCTTCTCAGACCCATTTGACTTCTACCATCAGTGGGCACTCAGTTTCAAGTGTGCAACATGGAAATGTGGAACTGGGTGCTGCAAGTTCCTCTCAAATGGCAAGCTATTCTCCTAGTTCTATTAATGGATTGAAGTCATCAGTGTGGAAAGTTGTTGACCAATTCAGAGGACCTAAATGTGGAAGATATAGTAAAAAGGTATGGCTTATAGATTCTTGTTTGCATCACCAGCAATCTTTTTTCTATGGATGCAATGAATTTACCATAAGTTTATTTTTACTTTTCAGGGCCTTTTCCCATATGATTTATTTGTAAAGTTATACAATTCGAGTAAGGCGGAAATGCGACCATGTGGTCTTATCAACTGTGGAAACAGGTATGCAATATGTTTCTTTTCAAGTGAAAGCAGATTGAAGTAGCTGCAGCTGTGATTAAAAGGGCTTCACTATCCATTATTTAGAAATATGAATACTACATGCAGTTGCCTTAATGTTAATTATGCCTGTGACTATCTGATTGCATCTACTTTTATATGTTAGCATTGTATAAACTACCCCAAGATGTTGATAACATATCCTCTGTTCCATTTCTGCAGCTGCTATGCTAATGCTGTTCTACAATGCTTGGCATTTACTCCTCCTTTGACTTCGTTTTTTGTACAAGGGCTCCATTCCAAAACATGTATGTTTCTCATCATGGTCACCTTATTAGATTTAACATGTTGAGTTTTTGAATAGCATGTTTTGGTAACATTTTCAAATAAGGTCATCATTTTGTTTCCATACCAGGTTTAAATAGAGAATGTTGCTTCTCTTGTGAGTTTGAAAGTATAATTTTGAAGGCAAAGGAAGGGAAATCTCCACTTTCTCCCCTTGGCATTCTATCCCAACTACAGAATATCGGGAGTCAGCTTGGTAATGGGAGAGAAGAAGATGCACATGAATTCCTAAGGTGAGCTGGTTTCCTTGCTCTGCAACCAATGAAATAGGAATTTCTTTTGTTTTTATGATTTCATCTTTTGGAGAATTTCATGGTAGATAATAAAGGAACAATAAACAGGTATGCAATTGATGCAATGCAATCTGTTTGCCTTAAGGAAGCTGGGATAAATGCAATGGACTCCTTTGCAGAAGAAACCACTCTCATAGGCCTTACATTCGGAGGCTACCTTCACTCAAAGGTAATACATTTTTTGGAGATTAATGACATTCAGAGATTTAATGCAAAGCAATTCTCCTTTTATTTTATTTTATTATTTTTCTTACTCCTAAGACATTTGCATCTGAATGCTTACTTTTGGCAAAAGTTCAATAATTTAGATCATGCAAACAAAATTTGCTGTTGTTTGTAGATAAAATGCATGAAGTGCCATTACAAGTCAGAGCGGCAAGAAAGAATGATGGATCTTACTGTTGAAATAGAGGGGGATATAGGGAAGCTTGAAGATGCACTAAGACGATTCACGAGTGCTGAGATTCTGGATGGAGACAACAAGTACCAATGTGGCAGGTTTGTCAGTTTATGTTTTCTGATAAAACTCCTGAGCATATTGTTTGTATGGGTTTATTCTTCAACCTGTTTTTTATTCTTTTTTTCTTGTGTGTGTGTGTGTGTTGGGGGGGGGGGTGGGGGGTTGGGGCCCAGCAGGAGAGAACCATTTCGACTTTTTTGTCAAAGCATGTTTTTAAATTGTCTTCAGCAATGTGCTGGCTATTTGTTCTTACTAAAATTCTATACTGCAGTGGGACTTTGCAGACTTAACCAAGTTATTTCAACCATAAATAGTTAAATCTTGATTTTATATCTGAGGTTCTTTGCATTTGGATCAAACTGTTTGTTACTGAAAACAAACTGAGATGTGATGCTTTGTGATATGCTGCTTGTACAGCATTTTGATGATTACTCTGCCAGTCTTTACTTCCAAGGAAATATCATTTTTTTTGAATCTGAATTTGTATTAATTCTAGTGTATATTGAATTTTCTTTTTATTGGAGCTGTTGATTTTGAGCTTTCAGAGTTTGTTTACACCATCATCATTCTGTTCAGATGCAAATCTTACGAGAAGGCTAAGAAAAAAATGACAATATTGGAGGCTCCCAATGTCCTTACAATCGCATTGAAGCGCTTTCAGGTACATCTTGAAATCAAAGATGGTATTTTATTCACATGTTACAGGCAAATTCTTATTTTTTTCATTACTGTGCTTGATTTTCAGTCTGGTAAATTTGGAAAGCTCAATAAATCTATCCGGTTCCCAGAGATCCTGGACTTAGCACCATATATGAGTGGAACTAGTGATAAATCACCCATATACAGGCTTTATGGGGTGATTGTTCACTTGGATGTCATGAATGCTGCATTTTCTGGTCACTATGTGTGCTATGTCAAAAACATCCAGAACAAGTGGTTCAAAATTGATGACAGCACAGTATGTTCTCTATCTTAATATGCAATGCAAGTTTATTTGGCTATTTGATATGTTTTTCCTGAAATTGCTTATGCTTGATTAATTGGGTATTTTGACATGCTTTAACCTGGCATCTCCAGCTCCCTTGGCTAAACTAAAAAATAACTTTATTGTTAATAATCTCCATTGGTGCATTACAAGAGAAGTTAGGGGTTTGTGGCTTTGTGCTTTAGTCAAGGAACCTTCGACATTTCTGTTTTGTTTAGGATTGTTGTCTGATTAAATCTTTTATTTAGATGACCAAGCCAGTGTATTGTGCATATTTTTTTGTCTCTATAAAGAAGTCCAAACCTTGATTATTGGTGATAAACCTGTGTTTTACCCATGTCCGTGAGGTAGCAAACCATATAGAGAATCAAAGTTTGTTTATTGTAGCAGTATCTTTTAAGGCTCTGGTTGGTTTTCTTTCTGGAAGTATTTTCATTGTAAGACCTATTGGTAGCTGGGTCCCAAGTTCTTCTTAGTCTCAAATTGTACTGTTTTGGTGTTAACACCTTCTCTGCTATGCATTAATTTTTTATGGATAAAATATCTACATGTGTGTGTTTGTGCATTTGCTATTTTAAGCTTTTGATCATGGTATTGGCAATGATTGGCTAGGTTACAGCTGTGGAACTTGAAAGGGTTTTATCAAAAGGCGCATACATGCTTCTTTATGCAAGGTGATGGATCTCAGGAGATTAGTTCCATGAAGATTGAAATTTCTCGAGTGTTTTTTTTTTTTTTTTTATTGTGATGTTTGACTCAATTTAATATTTGCAGGTGCTCACCAAGGGCCCCAAAATCGATAAGGAGCAGAATAATATCTTCTGATATTAAAAAAAAATGCAACAACTCCAAAATCCATGCAACAAACACTGCATTGGATTCAAGATCCACATCCATGCAATCAAGTGCTTTCCAATTGCATCCTGATTCAATTCCTCCAGATAATTTGGCCAGTGTTGAATCTTTCTATATGAAGTTCCACCGGCTTCAGAGGATTTTAGAAGAGGACTCATCAAGTGACAATTTCTCTTTTACTAGTGGCAACTCCGATGAAGGTTCGTGCAGTACCGACAGCACCCATGATTCTACAAGTACTGATGACCTTTCTGATTACATTTTTGGAGGTTGGAACTCTTGGCAGAATACATCTGATTCGGATACTTCTTCATCTTCACCCCCTTTGTACTCAAGGCAATCACCTCATGCTGAGATGAACCAGCATGGTTCATATGCAGATTCAGGGGTCGGGGGTTCTGATCTTTGGAACAGGATACCCAGTGAGAGCAGCAAGCTGGTGTATTTGGAAGGTAAGGGAGGAACGTTTTTGCATTCTGACACGGCTAAACAAGGTAGAAAGTTAGCTAGTAGTAGTAGTTATGACTCAACAAAATTAGGATCAGTTAACCCTTTAAATGGTGTAAAATCCGGGGTATCCTTTAGAAGAACAGCGAGCGAAAGAACAGATTGAGCATTTATAAGCAGGCATTAAGTTAGAGGGGTAAATAAGAGTTGGGAGAGAGGGGCTGTATGTAATGTTGTACTCCTGTAGTTGGATTTGTTTAAAATAGATCGGCCATCACCATTTTGTCAAATTCCTTTCCGGGAAGTCCTCAGAGTGTATAGTGCAAGGGACCTTTTCCAAACCCCAGACAGTCCTTCACTTGAAAACAAGATATATATAAAAATGATCACATTTTGAAGGCTTCTTTGTCGAGATGTATGCGGATGAATATCTTTCGATGCTCAGAATGATTCTTACAAGCTAGCTGAGAAACAATCTGGGTTCGAGCCCACTCTAATACGGAGCCAGTGGATTGCTCGTGAGCCCTCCCTCCCTAGTGCCATCTGTAGTAAGTAATCAAAGAAGATCTACAATAACCCCAGCTCTCCCATAAAAAAAAGAGCAAAAAAAGTTGCTAGATTAAAGCTTATCTTAGCAGAGGTTGTAAGATGAGCTGTGAGCCTGGCTTGCTCGAGCAGAGGTTGTCAAATGTGATTGTGAACTGGTAATAAATTGTGGAAATTCAGGTGAAGTTGATCCCGTAGGATTAGAAGTTAGTGAAAATCATTTTCGGCCAGTGGAGCCCATAATAATTTATTTTTAAAATTAATTTTGTATATAAAAATGAACTCTCAGGATTTATATGCTCGATTTTAAGATTGATGGAGGAACCAATTGGAAGTATCACCCGATACATATACACAAGTTGATCGATTAATGTTAGTTAAATTTTAGGGTAAAAAGATCTTCCTTGAAATCAGTCCCTTCGCAATGACTAGTGTTGTGCTGGTATGTGATTTAAAGTTTGAGCCCCTTTCTCTCTCCGTTTCTTTTCCACTCTTTTCTCCAACAGAATACAAGTAGCAAATGAAGAAGTCTGCAAAACCAACAAGGGGTAATGGGCAATGATCCCATGCCATCCCCACTAGCACCGAACAAGCTGAAGGGATTGGTTTTTCGTTGTTTAACACAGTAAATTTACTTTTGGTAAAGTAACATAATTAAAAAAAAATAATTAGAAAACTAGCACAGTTAAACAAGTAGCAGATAACATCTGCAACTTGTTTTGAATTAAAAACAAGGCATCTCTCTCTCCCCTCCTCGCTCCTCCCCTCTCACCCCTCTTTCTCACCACTGGCCGATATCTCTCTCTCCACCACCAGAAACACCCCTAGTAGTACTAAACACTCTCCTCTCTTTAAAACACTCATCATTTTCTCTCTCTCTAGCTCTACCCCCGATATTTTAAACATTTCCTCTCAATTAACTTGATGTAATTTATGTTTAATTAGTGTTAATTTGATTTTATTGAATGTTAGGGTTTTGAATTAGGAATTAAGTTAATTAGATGTAATTGAAGTTGTTAATTAGATATAATTATTTTTATTTTGTTTAATTATTAATATTTTAGGTTATTTTTTATTGCGAATTAAAAAAATGATGTATTTGAAATGTTAGTATTGATTGAGGTTAAATTAAGGATTATGTTAATTAGATATCTTTTTAGTTGATAGTTTGATTATTTTATTAAATAATCAATGTTTTTTTTGTTATTGTTGATCGTGAATTAAAAAGATTATGTAATGAGATAGTTAGTGTTGATTTATGTTAAAATATGAATTGTATCGAATTTTGTATAAAATAATAATATCAGCTATGAAATACATGAATTTGTTTGATACTTTAATTCAAATGCAAATGCTAACATTTTTTTTACAGGACCTTGAAGATAAACATTGTTCGGACTAGAGGAGGTTTGACCTCTTCCAGGAGTGCCAACAGGCAGGGCCATCTTGTTGCTGATGCAAGACCTGATGATAGGCTGGTGTTATATATGTAGGATCAACATCGTTTTGATAAATATATAGAGAGGGGAGGTCAGCTAAATATTTTAATTAATTTTGTTAATTATTACAATTTTAATGATTTTTATTGATGATTTAAATATGTTTTTTGATTTTCAAGGCGGTGATTCAATGACACTTAGATAGCATACCTTGATGGAGTTGCATGAGCGTGTGTGTTTGTATGTTATCAAGGTTGGTTTTTATGATATTAGTCAGTTGCGTTACATAAATCTTGACCATTCATTAATTGCAGTATTGGCAGAGTGATGGAGGCGCTAGACACACACCTTTCATTTGCATGTTGGTGAGATGACACCAATAATTTAGGATGTCACGATGTTGATCGATCGTCTGATAGATGGGATACCAATAATTTAGGATGTCACGATGTTGATCGATCTTCTGATAGATGGGATACCTGTGAATAGCAATCGCGACTTGATTAACAAAGATTCGTTATGTGATTGTCTATTAGGACAAGTGCCTCCAGCTAGTGTTTATAGGGGCGCGATTGCATCAAGTTAACATGGTTGAACGCTAATTTTAATACCCTCTAGTAGATGTGACAACATACCAGCTGATTATGTATGCTCGGGCATACATATTACACATGTTTGGAGGATTTATTTTCACAGTACTGTTGCAATGCAATTCTGTTGTACTTTATAACAATACTTGATTATTTGTTAGCCATTATGAATTACAGATGGGGGAGTCATGCTTGTATACCGGTAACATTGCAAAGCATGTCTAAAAAAGAGAAGACAAATTGCCATGTGTCTTCTATTTCTTCAGGTATATGTATTTTAAATATTTGATTACTAGAATTAATGACATTTTAAATACTAACTTATAATTTTCAATGTTCATTAATATAGCTCTGGTCATAAGAGCATTTTCATATCAGGCATCCAAAGAGCTGGCGTAATAACATGTTTGACACTATAACTTAAAGACCACTCTCCATTGGTTTCAAGTAATAATAAAATATAATTGATTGTAGTCAACATGTCATTTATAGAAATTGAATGTGAAAAATATACACTAACTTTATGGCTTGTCTTGTTAGATGGTGTGGGGCTAGACATTTCACAATAAATCTCACTCATGTTCACTAGTTTTATCAGGATGAGTTGAACGCACAACAGTCGTATCAGGTATACATTACAAATATATTTAATTTTTTGTTATTTTAATGTTAATTATTTAGTTTTAATTGATTATTTGAGGTAATTGTTTCATATGTTTTGATATGTTATATGGATGTTATCTACATAGAACTTGATACTTTTAGCTTCTCCTATATACCATGAGGGATCTGATATTTGGTTAGCACAAGTCCCTCTACGTTACTTCGACATTGTTGAGATGCATTGTCTAGATCAAGTAATGCGATAATTTAGACAATCTATACATATACCAGATTATGTTGATACCAAAGAGGAGTTGTACAATATTAGTCGCTAGGGTAAGTGCGAGGGGAATTGGTTGGTAATTCATGCATCTTACCTTGATATCTGGGATGCTAGGAGATATCGTGTTTTTGAGGAGCGCCAACCTATGATTGATATAGATACCTACATGATACGATATATGTCCATTACACTTCGTTTCATTACACCGACCTGATTGCATTTCCCAAGATGTCCATGCAACCCGAAGCACTATTAGCTCTGGTATCCGAGACAGAATATATAATTGGTTTTTAGTGCATGTATGTAGATGAATTACATGGTACAAGAAGCTCAAAAAGCAGTAATGACTATTCGTGAAGGTGTCAATGGGATGAGACTATTATGGCCAACACCATGCTCAATTTATGTCGTGGCGGACTTCAAGAGGTTGGAGAGGTTGAACGTCTTGAAGCAATATTTGTGAAAGATAAAATTGCTTATCATGAGAGTGTTGGGATGTTGGCCCGTCTATGAGCATCCCAAGCTTGTCCACCAGCAACCCAAGTCCATCCATGAGCAGAGATGATATCGGTCCTCCTCAAACCTATATGGATATTACAGACCCAACATCAAGTTGGATAATCTGGGGAGATTATTAGATATAATTACATATAATTATATGTTATATTAATCATGAATAAATGTATAGTTAATTTAATTTTTAATAAAATGTTATGTTGTCTTAATGGTTAGTGTACCACTTGTTATTTGTGATTGTGTGAATTGTTGTTTTTTTAGCATGGAGTTGATGACATAATAGACTGCCCTTGGATGCCTATGTTAGAGGAGTTGCAAATACCATATGCGACACACGAGTAGCAAATGGTATATACGGCAATTGAGTCGCATATGGCATCAACGATTCGTGTGTCGCAGATGTCATCTATGACTCTCTCAACTGTGCTAGATTCCTAATTATTTTTTTGTCTGTGTTATTTTACAAATTATTTTTTTTAATATGCTAACTTACCAAAAACACTCTTGTAAGACAAGTGGCAAACGGAAAGGACAACCACGTGGGGGTAGGAACATTGGTTCAACTAGATAGACAAATATTCCATCCTTATAACCCCATAAGCCATGAGAGGAGGACAAGACTCAAGAGGACCATACTGATACCATGCTACCTCTTCAACTCTTCCTTTCCTAGCCATTTTTAATTATGGCTCCCATCAATAACGATTAACGACTAGTATTAAAAAACTTTCAAAGCTATCAGATTTTTAATGTACACACACTTAATTTATTATGATTATCTTGCCCCTGTTACTCAAAACCATTTAGTTTAGTTAGGACGATAATTCAGTCTTTTCATAAGAATACAAATATCATTACCAAATTCATTAGGGTCATAATACTCAACTTAATGAATTTGGACATAATACAAATGTCATTTCCTTCTAGTGGAGGAACACCAGCTTTTATGACGACATTGGAAGCATCATGAAGCCCCCTTCCATGTGGGGTAGTGCGTGTGGTGGTTACAATGATGATTTATCACCGGTCGCCCCTTGTTTTTTTATTCTTCCTCTCTCTCTCCTCTCCCTTGAATATGACGGCTATTAAAAAAATTGGGGTTGTCCTTTTATTTTATGATATTTCAAGTTTGACCCTCAATATTTTGATTCATAATTTTCATTCTTAGCTCTTTTATCAAGTTTTAATTTGTTTTCAATCTCATCCTTGGATCTGTGATATTATTTTTAATTTTTTCAAATTTAGTCCTCATTCTCTTGATTTTTATTTTTGTTATGGATTCTTTTGTGAATCTAATTTTTCTTTTTGATTTTGCCCTTTAATTCAAAATTTGATACTATTTCAGGTTTAACACTCAATGTTTTGATTTCTATTTTTTATTCTTAACTGTTTTTTTATCAAATTTTAATTTGTTTTCAATTTCATCATTGGATCTATAATCTTGATATTTTTATTTGTTTTTTGAATTTGGTTCTTATTTTCTTGATTTTATTTTTTATTTTTGATTCTTTTGTTAATATGATTTTTTTCATTTTTCCCTTCAATTCAAAATTTCAGGTTGTTCATTTTGTTTTCTTTCAATGAGATCCTTATTCTCTTATTTATATAATTGGATTTTGTTTTTTTATTTCATCATTCGACAGTTGATTTGAGAGTTGATAGGAGCTAGTCTCCGTGGTTTTTTCTATAGGTTTTAGGCTTGACCTGAGAGTTGATTTGAGGCAAGTATTGAGACACGGGTCAGGTGGGTTAACCCAAGTTAACCCAAGTCAACCAAATCTTTTGGCATTATAAAAATTTAAAAATGACATAATTTTGAAAAATAAAATAAAATGAAGGAAAATAGTAAACATGTTTTGACTAGGTTTGCCCCAGGTTAATCGAGTCATGGATCAACCCAGGTTTTTGACCGTTTCACACTGCATTAATCCTGCAATTTCTTTTGAAACCTAGCCTAGCCTAAGCCCAAGTCACTTGATTCACGGGTTAACCCATTAGGTTAAGCCAAGTTTTAAAGTAGTGGTTTTTCTGATAGGATGCTTTCGATTTAGTCACTAGCTAGGGTTATGAGTTTGAAAAGTTAATATGGGTTGACATCATTTTTTTTCCCGATTACATCCATCAAAGTTGTTTGTTTTGAAAAAAGTTTTTTGTTATTTTCTTCAATTTTCATTCAATTAGGTAATCCTCAACTCATAATTTATGCATGAGGCTTGGTCGGGTGGCTCAAGTTTCTTTTGAGGTCACTAGTTTTTATTCCTTTGGTTTCATCCTTTAAATTTTGATTTTTTTTAAATTAAGTTTCATTTTTTTCCTCTATTTTGCCTTCTATTGTGCTATTATGTTCGCATGATCCCGATGACAATTTTTGGTGACCTCACACGGATTTGCTGGTATTTTTTTTTTTTAGATTTTTCTTTTTAGTTTTTCATTCTATGTTTGGATTCTTGGGGGTCAATCATAATTTTTTTTTAATTTTTTTCTATGATGTTTAGTTGTGAAATTTTTTTTCCCCTTATTTGAAATACAATAACAATGCTTGAATATTGCTTTTTTGCGTTACAAGAAATATGACCTGACCCGAAACAAAGCACGACAACCTATCTGATAGTAATAGTAATATTAATAACGAAAGAGAGAGGTTGATTTATTAATTGAGTGACTTAAGCCCACTTGTGAGGTAATTTATTTTTTTATAAAAAATTTGGAACTATTTAAAAATAAAATAATATTTATTAAAAATTGGAGTTAGAAAAATTAAAACTTAATATTTTATTATAAATTTAATATAAATATTTTTTTAGTTAAGATATAAATTTTTTAATGATAATTTTTAATTTGAATAAAATAAACTTAATATTCTATAATTATATTATCTTGAATATAAAATATTACGATGATTATTATAAATTATGTTTTTTTATTTTGAAAATATTTTTAAAATTAATTTATTTTTTTAATAAAAAATTCATCTTCATTCTTGATAAATGAACACACTTGTTTTTCAATTTTTTTACTAAAAACATTGAAATAAAATGTTTTTAAAAAATATTTTTCCTTAACACTTCTCATTTCTACTTTAAAGCCGGGATTACGATTTTTTTTTAAGTAGCTTAGTGGGTAAAAATTATATTTAGAAAAATAACATAGTTTAAAACTTATTTTAAAAAATAATATAATTTAGCGAGTCATAAATAATATCCGTTATTTTTTATTATTTAAAAAAACTATTTTAAAATTAAAATTTAAAAAATAAATCAACCCCTATTCCTATACAAGAATATGTGTACAAACTCTAAGCTACCAGTGAAAAGGGTTACGCATGTAATTTTAAATTTATCCTTTTTGTTTTTTTTTAATTTATAGGTTTTAATTATAAAAAAAACCATTTTCATTAAAAAGATAGATACACTTGATTTTATCTTAACTAAAGTACTCTAATTTTTTCTCATTCAAAAATAGTTTTAATCCTATCTTATGTTAAACTTATTTAATTTAAATAAACAAAAAAGATAAATTTAAAATCACGTGCATAACTCTTTTTACTTGTAGAATTAGTATAAAAATAGAGCAATTATTCTTGTATAAGAATATAGTATATATTTTTTTTAAATTTAAATTTTAAAATAACTTTTAATATTTTTCTATTCATTGTTTTTCATTATATATATATAT